>ERZ1046367.1440-NODE-1440-length-13932-cov-4.771132_pt1 | contig 13932 bp, 9 predicted proteins | sample MGYA00383091_ERZ1046367 | MGnify/ENA primary metagenome ERZ1046367 (study PRJEB29581, sample SAMEA5548361) | metagenome | biome: marine; feature: coastal; material: water | depth 50 m | study: Short-term variability in the microbial, nano- and picoplankton... | reverse complement strand
AGAGTCAGTCACATAGGCGCCATTCGCAAACATAGTGCCATCACCTAACGTCACCTCATCAGATGCACTGATTCGCGAGCCCGGGCTCATTAGTACACAATCGCCAATGTCTATGCGGCCTAGCCCCTCCTCCCTGCCCCAGACACCCACTTCCACCTGGTGCATAGGCTCACCGATAGCTGTAAATGAGCGACCAATGCGGATATTGCTCCCCGAGATGTTGACATACCAGGGCTTCATAATGGTGTGATAAGGCCCCAGGCTTTCGCACTGTGGCCGCAAAAAATACTCCGCGTACCAATAGCGATAACGCAGGTACAATTTTTTCAGCCACCAGGGGCGAAGGTCTTTTCGCATGTAAACAATTCCAGACTATGTGCTCGAGATATTATGAAGCGCTATGATGGCAACCCCCGTGATGAACATCAATGGAACGAGGCTTTGATTTGCATGACCCAACCACACCAGTCTGAATTTTCACGCCCCGTGACCAGCAATCAGGCTGGGATTCACCCCCGACTGGCCCAGAACCTGCAACGTCACCTCAATACTGAGTTTCAAAGGCCCGTCGCGCCTCACTCCAAAGCAGCTTATCAGGAACTGGCGACCGCGCTTGGTGACAGCCAGAGGCCCATAGTACTCGACTCCTTTTGCGGTACGGGAATGAGTACCGCAATACTGGCTGCCCGCCACCCTGACCATTTTGTCATTGGCATAGATCAGTCCGCTCACCGACTGGGCAAGCATATATCAGCCAGCGACAGCAATTACCTGCTGCTGCGCGCCAACGCGGAAGATCTGTGGCAACTACTGTTGCAAAATGGTCACTTGCTGGCACATCACTATTTGCTCTACCCCAATCCCTGGCCCAAAAGTAAACATTTGCAGCGAAGAGTTCATGGCCATAGCAGCTTCCCCGCGCTATTGGCACTGGGCGGCGAAATCGAAGTGCGTTCCAACTGGCAGCTCTACCTGGAAGAGTTCGGAGTGGCCATGTTTCTGGCGGGGAGGCCTGGAACGGTTGCACAAATTTCAGGCGAACCATCCCTGACATTGTTCGAGGAGAAGTATCGACTCAGCGGTCACTCTTTGTGGCGCTTTCACAGTCCCCCACCGTGACGGATTCGCGTTTATAGGCTAAAGTCCCTCGTCCAAAGCGAGGAACCATAATGTCTGCAACTAAGCCTGACCTGGTCTGGGACCGGATTCGTACAGAGACTCAGAAGCACGCGCAGGAAGAACCTGTGCTGGCGAGTTTTCTGCATTCAACAATTCTCAACCATGATTCCCTGGAATGCGCCCTGAGCTTCCATCTCGCCAGCCAGCTGGATAGCCCCACCGTAACCTCACTGTTATTGCGCGAGGTCATGCTGCAGGCCATGCGAGCCGACGATGCAATCGGCGAAGCCATTCGCGCCGACCTGTTAGCGGTAGTAGAACGCGATTCGGCCAGCCACGAATTGTATATTCCATTCCTCTACTTCAAAGGCTTTCATGCATTACAAAGCCACCGCATTGCGCACTGGCTGTGGCACAACAATCGAAAGTCTATGGGCCTGTTTTTCCAGAATCGAATCTCTGTAGAATTTGGTGTCGACATTCACCCGGCCGCAAAAATGGGCCAGGGCATCATGCTGGACCACGCCACAGGGTTGGTCATAGGGGAAACTGCTGTCGTTGGTAATAACGTTTCCATCCTGCAATCGGTCACACTCGGAGGAACGGGGAAGCAGGACGGTGACCGGCACCCCAAGATTGGTGATGGCGTACTCATCAGCGCCGGAGCGAAAATTCTGGGGAATATTTGTGTTGGCGATGGCGCCAAGGTTGGAGCCGGCAGCGTAGTTCTGGAAGACGTACCCCCACATACTACGGTTGCAGGTGTTCCGGCAAAAGTAGTAGGCCGCCCCGCGACCAATGCTCCCGCCCTGGATATGAATCACGATTTCTTCTGTGACAGCGGCGATGTAGAGGGTTAGGCATAGCCTCAAAGGCAGTCATGCCGTCTAACTTATTAGTACTGAGGAAGCTGCGTTATCCGCCCTGGTGATATTGTGGTGAGAGCTCCCGCACGGCATCTACAAACGCAGTGACATGATCGGGATTGACTCCAGGGGTAATGCCGTGGCCCAGATTAAACACGTGGCCGCTACCGTGACCGTAGCCTGCAAGAATTGAGGCCACCTCTTCACGGATGCGCGCTGGTGAAGCGTATAACATGGAGGGATCCATGTTGCCCTGCAGCGCGACCCTGTTTCCTATCTGGGCCCTGGCTGCTCCGATCTCTGTCGTCCAGTCAATGCCAACGCCCTGGGCGCCGCAATCGGCAATTGCATTCAGCCACTGGCCACCGCCCTTGGTAAAGACAATAACTGGCACTGCCCGGGTCTCCGGGTCAGCCTGCAGTCTGGCGATTATCTGCTGCATGTATTTGAGTGAAAATTCCTGATAGGCGGCTGCAGACAAACTGCCACCCCAAGTGTCAAAAATTTGTACCGCCTGGGCACCTGCACGAATTTGTGCAGCCAGGTAATCGGCTACTGCGTCCGCTAACAGCGACAGCAGGTTATGCATCAACTCCGGCTTGTCATAAGCCATGGCCTTCACCTGGGCGAAGTCCTTGGAGGAACCACCCTCCACCATATAAGTGGCCAGCGTCCAGGGACTGCCGGTAAAACCGATCAGCGGCACCAGGCCATTAAGCTCTGCGCGAATAGTGCGCACTGCGTTCATCACGTAACCCAGATCATCATCTGCCTTGATGCTATTGAGCCCGGCAAGGTCGGCCTCACTGCGAACCGTCTTGTGGAACCTGGGACCTTCTCCCTCTTCAAAATACAAACCCAGACCCAGTGCATCCGGCACCGTCAGGATATCCGAAAACAGGATTGCGGCATCCATAGGGTAGCGACGCAAAGGCTGCATTGTGACCTCGCAGGCGAGTTCTGCGTTTTTACACAAATCGAGAAAAGATCCCGCCTGTTGACGAGTCGCCCGGTACTCAGGCAGATAACGGCCCGCCTGGCGCATCATCCAGATTGGCGTTTGATCCACAGGTTGTCGCTGCAAAGCGCGAAGAAAGCGGTCGTTCTTGAGCTCAGTCATTGTTGCCTCGTGTTAAATGTTTCTTCGGTGACGCCGGCTAAACGTCCAGGTAGTCAAGAATACCCTCAGCCGCCTGACGACCTTCCCAGATCGCTGTAACAACCAAATCTGAGCCACGGACCATATCGCCGCCAGCAAAAATTTTCGGGTTGCTGGTCTGGAACTTGAAAGCCTGTTCCTCCTCTGCGATTACGCCCTTCCAGTCATTGGTCTGGACCTCTACCTCTTCCAGCCAGGCCGGCGGACTGGGCTGAAAGCCAAAGGCGATAATAACCGCGTCGGCCTCCAGCACTTGCTCACTACCGGCGATAGGCTGGGGACGACGACGGCCATCGACACCGGCCTCACTCAACTCAGTTTCCACAACTTTGATGCCACAAGCCTGGCCAAAGTACTCCACCACTTCTACAGGCTGGCGGTTGAACAGGAATTCCACGCCTTCCTCGCGCGCATTGGTAACTTCGCGACGAGAGCCGGGCATATTTTCTTCGTCACGGCGATAAGCGCAAATCACCTTGTCGGCACCCTGGCGCACTGCTGTGCGGACGCAATCCATCGCGGTGTCGCCGCCTCCAAGCACAATCACACGTTTGCCCTTGAGGTTTACGTACTGCTCTGGATCCTGCTCGAAGCCCAGGTTGTAGTTCACGTTACCTACCAGGAAAGGCAATGCCTCATAAACCCCGGGGAGATCCTCACCCGGAAAATTACCTTTCATATAAGTGTAAGTACCCATGCCCATAAAGACCGCATCGTATTGGTCCAGCAACTCGCTGATATGAACATCTTTGCCGACCTGGGTATTCAGGCGAAACTCAATACCCATGCCCTCGAACACTTCCCGGCGACGCATCATCACCTGCTTTTCCAACTTGAACTCGGGAATACCAAAAGTCAGCAAGCCGCCAATTTCCGGGTACTTGTCATAGACCACCGGCTTAACGCCATTGCGAGTAAGGATGTCAGCGCACCCCAATCCGGCTGGGCCCGCACCGATAATTGCGACCCTCTTTTCCGTTTGGACCACGTTAGAAAGATCAGGCCGCCAACCCATGGCCAGGGCTGTATCGGTAATGTATTTCTCGGAAGATCCGATTGTAACCGCACCAAAACCGTCATTAAGAGTACAGGCTCCCTCACAAAGGCGATCCTGCGGGCATACGCGGCCACAAACCTCTGGCAGAGTGTTGGTCTGGTGACTCAGTTCAGCCGCCTCAAACAAATTGCCTTCCGATACCAACTTCAGCCAATTAGGGATGAAGTTATGTACCGGGCATTTCCACTCGCAATAAGGGTTGCCGCACTCAAGACAGCGATGGGATTGTTCCGCCACCTGATCTTTAGTGAACGGCTGGTAAATTTCCACGTAGTCGCCCTTGCGCGACTGCAGTGACTTCTTGTCGGGGTCGTTGCGACCGACATCGATAAACTGGAAATTGTTTGCCAGACGATTGCTCATAATCTACTCCTGTCCCGCATTAGTCGGTATTGCGCAAACGTGACAGCAGGCGATCGAACTCTGCCGCCTTGGGCTTAACCAGCCAAAACTTGCCAACGTAATCTACAAAGTTTTCAAGCAGGTACGCGCCCCACTCAGAACCGGTCTCCTCAACATATTCGCGAATGTTGCCTCGCAAGTGGTTGCGGTAGGGCTCCATGTACTCGGAGCTAACCCGATGAATTTCTACCAATTCACTGTTGTACTTGTCGATGAATGTGCGGTCCATATCCAGCACGTAGGCAAAGCCACCTGTCATGCCAGCACCAAAGTTCACCCCCGTAGGCCCAAGCACGGTAATGTTACCACCGGTCATATACTCACAGCAGTGATCTCCAGCGCCCTCAACTACGGCATGTGCGCCAGAATTGCGCACCGCAAAACGTTCACCGGCAATACCCGCAGCATAGAGGCGACCGCCGGTAGCACCGTACAGGCAAGTGTTACCAATAATGGTAGTGTCCTGCGACTTGAATTCACTGGCCCTGGGCGGATAAATCACCAGCTTGCCGCCGGCCATTCCCTTGCCGACATAGTCATTGGAATCACCTTCGAGGTACATATTAAGGCCGCCGGCATTCCACACACCGAAGCTCTGCCCGGCGGTACCGGTAAGTCGCAATACCAGTGGATTTTCATCCATACCCGTGTTGCCGTAGCGCCTGGCGATCTCGCCAGAGAGGCGCGCACCAATCGACCGATCGCAATTGCACACATCAAATTCAAATTCCCCGCCTGAGCGAGATTCAATGGCGGCGAGAGTAGCCGCAACCATTTCCTCGGCTTTCTCCCCCTTATCGAAGGGATCGTTAGACGCCACCTGGCAAAACTCCGGCTGGCCTTCAGAGCTGTCGTCTTTGTGAAGAATAGGCGCCAGATCCAGACGAGATTGCTTGTCAGTATCTCCTGGCAGAGCCTCCAGCAGATCGGTGCGCCCGATGAGTTCTTCCAGCGAGGCTACGCCGAGCCTTGCCAACCACTCACGAGTTTCAGTGGCAACGAAGTTGAAGTAGTTCATCACCATTTCCACCGTACCGTTGAAATGGTCATCACGCAGTTTCTGATGCTGGGTAGCCACACCGGTGGCGCAATTATTAAGATGGCAAATACGCAGGTATTTACAGCCCAGCGCAACCATGGGTGCGGTGCCAAAACCAAAGCTCTCGGCGCCGAGAATAGCCGCTTTGATCACGTCTAGTCCCGTCTTGAGGCCACCATCCGCCTGCAGGCGAATGGAGCCGCGCAAATTATTGCCGCGTAACGTTTGTTGCACTTCTGCCAGCCCCAGTTCGAACGGAGAGCCTGCATAGCGTATTGAGGTAAGCGGGCTGGCCGCGGTACCGCCGTCATAACCGGAGATGGTAATAAGGTCCGCATAGGCCTTGGCCACACCCGCTGCAATTGTGCCGACACCGGGCTCGGATACCAACTTCACAGATACCAGCGCCTTTGGATTGACCTGCTTCAGGTCAAAAATCAACTGGGCCAGATCCTCAATAGAGTAAATATCGTGATGGGGAGGCGGTGAAATCAGGGTAACACCCGGAACCGAGTAGCGCAGTCGCGCTATCAGGTCATTAACCTTGCCGCCGGGCAACTGCCCGCCTTCCCCTGGCTTGGCGCCCTGCGCCACCTTAATCTGGAGTACTTCAGCATTGACCAGGTAATGTGGGGTGACGCCAAAACGACCAGAGGCAATCTGCTTGATCTTGGACATGCGCTCAGTGCCAAAACGCACCGAATCTTCTCCGCCTTCTCCTGAATTGGAGCGGGCACCCATGCGGTTCATTGCGGCAGCGAGCGCTTCATGTGCTTCCGGACTGAGGGCGCCCAGGGACATACCGGCTGAATCAAAGCGCGGAAGAATACTTTCCACTGGCTCCACTTCGTCCAGGCTAATGGCGGTTGCGCTATCCACCGGCTTTAGCAGGTCGCGCAATGTGGCCACGGGTCTTTCGTTGACCAACGCCGCATAGCGCTGATAGTCGGCGTAGTCACCACTGGCAACCGCTTGCTGCAGAGTCGTTACCACGTCGGGATTAAATGCATGATACTCCTGACCGTGGACGTATTTGAGCAACCCTCCCTGCTCTATACCTTTGCGAGGTGTCCAGGCTCTGGAGGACAAGGTGCTTTGCTCTTTTTCAAGTTCAGCAAAACCACTGCCTTCAATCCGCGAGGCGACTCCACAAAAAGAAGTATCCACGACTTCTCGGGCCAAACCCACGGCTTCAAACAGCTGAGCTCCGCGATAGGAGCTGACGGCGGAAATGCCCATTTTGGACATGATTTTCAACAGGCCTTTGTTGATACCCTTGCGATAGTTCTTGTAACAAATGCTGGGCTCTCCCAATACTTCGCCGCAGCGGATCAACTCTTCCAATACGGAATATGCAAGATAGGGATAAACGGCGGTAGCGCCAAAGCCCAGCAGGCAGGCGATTTGGTGGGAGTCGCGCGCACTCGCCGTTTCCACCACGATATTGGCATCGGCGCGCAGGCCTTGCTTAATCAGGTGGTGGTGAACAGCGCCAGCAGCAAGCAGGCTATGCACCGGCAAACGGCCCTTCTCTATAGATCGGTCAGACAACACCAGGATAGTCGCGCCATCGTTCACCGCCTGCTCTGCAGCATTTGTCACTGTCGCAATCGCCTGCTGTAAATTCATCTCCTGGGCAGCGTAAGTGCAGTCAATTTTGCTCACGCAGAAACCAACGCGATCGAGTTGCATCAAGCTGGTGAACTTGCCCTGAGATAATACTGGCGAACTCAGGATGACCCGGTCGGCATGCTCTGGTCCTTCGTGGAACAGGTTTTTCTCACCGCCCAGATCTGTCTCCAGGGACATGACAATAGTTTCCCGCAGCGGGTCTATAGGCGGATTGGTTACCTGCGCAAATTTCTGCCGGAAATAATCGTACAGCGAGCGCTCGCGCCGTGATAGCACGGCCATGGGCGTATCGTCCCCCATGGAGCCAACCGCCTCGTTGCCAGACTCGGCCAGCGGACGCAGCACCTGGTCGCGTTCCTCTGAGCTCACCTGGAACATTTTCATGTAGGCATCGAGTTGCTCACGTTCGATGCCTGAAATCATCTCGCTGCCGAAGGTGCCCTCGATCCGCTGGGCCTTTTCCTTCAGCCACCGCTTGTAAGGCTGTCGAGACTTGAGACGGTCGTCAATTTCCTCGGTTTGCAGCACTTCACCAGTGTGGGTATCCACCATAATCATCTGACCAGGGCCAACCCGTCCCTTGGCGACCACATCCTCGGGCTTGTAGTCATAGGTGCCGATTTCAGAGGCCAGGGTGATGAAGCCGTCCTTGGTTTTTACCCAACGCGCCGGCCGCAACCCATTGCGGTCCAGCAAGCAGACGGCGTAGCGGCCGTCGGTGAGCACAATGCCCGCGGGCCCGTCCCAGGGCTCCATGTGCATGGAGTGGTATTCATAAAAAGCCTTGAGGTCAGGATCCATCAACTCCATATTCTGCCAGGCAGGGGGAATCAGCATGCGCAGAGCCCTCGCCATATCGACACCGCCGGTCAGCAGCATGTCGAGCATGTTATCCATGCTGGAGGAATCGGAGCCCGTCCGGTTCACCAGGGGAGCGATTTCCTTAATATTGGGTAGCAACTCGCTTTCAAAGCCCGGGGTGCGTGCCTCCGCCCAGTTACGGTTTCCCTCAATCGTATTAATTTCGCCGTTGTGGGCCAGCAGACGGAATGGCTGGGCCAGCGGCCAGCGGGGCATGGTGTTGGTGGAGAACCGCTGATGGAACACACAGATAGCCGTTTCCAGACGCTCATCTGCCAAGTCCAGGTAAAACTTTGGCAAGTCTACGGGCATCACCAGGCCCTTGTAAGAGATCACCCGCCCCGACAGACTGCAGATGTAGTAATCCTCATCGCCTTCGCAGGCGATTTCGGCCTTACGCCGCGCCACGAACAACCGGGTAGACAGCTCGGTTTCGGTGAGGCCGGGGGCATCAATAAAAACCTGTTCTATCTGCGGCAGTGTTTGCAGCGCGATCTCACCGCAAACGGAATCATCTGTGGGCACTTCACGCCAACCCAGCACGGTAAGGCCCTGATCTGTAAGTGCAGTTTCTGTCGCAGTTCTCGCAGCAGACGCTCGCGCTGAATCCTTGCTGAGAAACATCTGCCCGACGGCAAACGAGTCGTTCAGGTCAGCGCCAAAACACTCTTTACCGAGTGTGCGCATGAAGGAGGCAGGCATCTGCATTAACAAGCCACAGCCATCGCCAGTTTTGCCATCAGCAGCAATACCGCCGCGGTGGGTCATGCAGGTCAAGGATTCAATCGCCGTTTGCAGCAGGCGGTGACTGGCATCACCGGACGTGTGGGCAATCAGCCCAAAGCCACAATTGTCGCGAAATTCTTCAGGTCTATACAGGCCTGTGCTCATAGTCAATCCAGAATGTCTAGTAGAAACAAACAGTTACACCGGAGGCCCAACCCAAAAAACAGGGATGGGTCAAAAGGGGGAGGTCATTTTACACAGATGCGCTGTGAGCGACAAACTCAGAAATATTAAACCAGATCGGGCTATCGAAAAGTCTCTAGCAAACTGACCAGTTCTTCTTCAGTGGCGTCGTCAACAATACAGGCTTCGCCCATGCCCCTGAGCAATACCAGGCGCAAACGGCCATCGATTACTTTTTTATCCCTGCCCATCAAATCGAGGTACTGGCCCGGCGTCATGTCCGCAGGCGGAGCCACAGGTAAATTAATGACACGCAACAAGTCGCGGAACGCCACCACCTCTGCCGGCTCAATCCAGCCTCTGCGGGCTGATAGCTCCATCGCCATCAGCATTCCGACGGCAACAGCCTCACCGTGCAGCCACTTGCCATAACCCTGGGCAGTTTCGATTGCGTGTCCAAACGTATGCCCCAAATTAAGGATAGCCCTGAGCCCCCCTTCTCGCTCGTCTGCCGCCACGACCGCAGCTTTGCTGGAGCAACTGCGTTCAATGGCCTCTGCCAGCGCCGCCTCTTCCCGGGCCAGGAGTCTGGGCGTTTGTTCCTGTAACCAACGGTAAAACGGCAGGTCACAAATCAGGCCGTACTTAACCACCTCAGCAAGGCCGGCAGCAAACTCCCGGGGAGACAAGGTATGCAAAGTGTTGATATCGATTAACACAGCCTGCGGCTGGTAAAACGCGCCAATCATATTCTTTCCCAAGGGATGATTGACCGCTGTTTTTCCGCCCACGGACGAATCAACCTGAGACAGCAAGGTCGTCGGCACCTGTATAAAATTAACGCCTCGTTGATAACAGGCGGCCGCAAAGCCGGTGATATCGCCGACCACTCCCCCACCCAGGGCGATCATAGTGGTGCTTCGGTTGTGTCGATCGTGCATCATGCGATCAAAAATCTGGTTCAGGGTTTCAAGGTTTTTGAACTGTTCACCGTCGGGGAGGATGACCTCTGTGACCAGGGCGCGTTCGCCCAGAATCGCCAGTAGCCGATCAAGATAGAGGGGCGACACCGTCTCGTTGGTGACAACTACGACCTGTGAGCCAGTCAAATGTGCACCGAGCAACTGCGGGTCATTCAATAAATCACGGCCAATGTAGATTGGGTAGCTGCGTTCTCCCAGCTCCACATGCAAGGTATGCATGAGTAGTGACACGTTGGCGTCCTCAACTATTCAGGGATGCCTATGATACTGCCCGGGGTGGGTCTTTACGAGGTCAACTCGCGGACTAATCGCTGCGCCACAGTACGCGGACTACAACCGTCTGTCTCAATCACATGATCTGCAATCTCTCGATACAGGGGGTCACGAGCTTCCATGAGCGTACGCAGCGTTTCCTCGGGGTCACCCTTCTGTAGCAGCGGCCGCTTTCTATCTCGCCGGGTGCGCCGAACCTGCTCGTCCACTGTGGCGTAAAGATATATGACGAAGCCTCGACCACCAAGTGCATTGCGATTTTCCGGACGTAAAACCACGCCCCCGCCGGTAGCAAGAACGATATTGTCCCAGAGGGTCATTTCTCCTACCACCTGTTGCTCGCGTTCGCGAAACCCCTCTTCACCTTCAACATCAAATATCCAGGGAATATCAGCACCGGTGCGAGACTCGATCTCCGAATCGGTATCAGCAAACTGCAGTTTCAGGTGATCAGCAAGGTACTTGCCAATAGTTGTTTTGCCGGCCCCCATGGGGCCGACTAGAAAAACGCGGTGAAGTGCGGGCATTAGTCGAGCAAAGTGTCAGCTAAAATCCGCGGGGTGATGAAGATCAGCGTCTCAGTTTTAGTGTTGTTGCGCGACTCACTGCGGAAAAATGCGCCCACGTAGGGGATGTCGCCAAAGAAGGGAACCTTGTTAACTGTTTCCAAGTCTTCAGTTTTGAAGACACCGCCCAGCACTACCGTTTCGCCGTTACCCACCAGCACCTGGGTCGTAATTTCGGTGGTATCAATAGATGGTATAAAACCGCCTTGACCACTGGGTACGAGATCACCCACCGAATCCTGCTTGACGATAAGGTCCAGCATCACCCGGTCATCAGGAGTAATGTTCGGGGTTACGTCCAACTCCAGCACAGCTTCTTTAAACGACGTAGAAGTCGCTCCGGAAGCAGCCGCTTCCTGATAAGGGATTTCAGTACCTGACTTGATGGTCGCCTGTTGCTTGTCTCCAGTAATCACTTTTGGCTGAGAAACCACCTCACCTTGACCCGCAGCCTCCAGTGCGGATATCTCTGCAGTGAGGAACAGGTCATTACTAGTAAAGCCAAGGGCGAAACCGCTGGTGCTGGCGACGCCAAGGTCGACCAGCAGAGCGCCTGGATAACTCACCGAAGGAGTCTCGCCGTTGATAATAGAATTGTTAAGACCTATGACGTTTTGCGCATCACCAGAGGCCGAAAGTATATTGCCGTTCACATCATCGATGTAGCCGCCACCCCATTCGATACCGAGACTATGGGTCAGGTCAGACTGGGCAATAACGATGCGCGATTCGATCATCACCTGACGCACCGGGATATCTACCTGCTCAATAAGCTCGCGAATTTCTGCAAGTTTTGCCGCTGTATCAGTAATGATCAAGGAGTTGGTCCTTGCATCTACGACGACCGACCCGCGCTGGGAAATCAAACTGCCGCCGTCTTCCGAGCCTGCCTGGAAAAGTCCAACAATTTGCTGTGCCTGCGCATAGCGAATTCGAACGAACTCAGACTGCAAGGGTGCCAGCTCGGCGATTTGCTTGTTGGATTCAATTTCCTGACGCTCGCGCTCGGCGATTTCGGCGGCAGGCGCGACCATTAACACATTGCCAATCTGGCGCTTATCCAGCCCCTTGGTCTTCAATACCAATTCCAGCGCCTGGTCCCACGGTACATTCTGCAATCTTAATGTAATACGACCAGACACTGTGTCGCTGGCGACCAGATTAAGCTCGGTAAAGTCAGCGATCAACTGCAGTACCGCCCTGACCTCAATATCCTGGAAGTTGAGCGAAATTCGATCACCGACGTAAGAAAACTCGTTTTTACGTTTTTCCATTTCCTTGGCACTGAGGGGCTTCACGCTTAACACATACTGGTTATTCGTCTGGTAAGCGAGGTAATCAAAATCACCCGTGGTCTTCATTGTCAGGGTGGCGCCACGCTCCGTAGTGTTCACATCAACACTATCAACGGGCGTCGCAAAATCCGTTACGTCATAACGCCGCATTAGTCGCTCTGGAACATTGGTGTCAAGGAATTGGACCTTGATATCTCCAGCCTCACTGAACACGTTGACATCCACTGAAGGGTCGGTCAGCTCTAGCGTCAAGCGGCCCTCGCCATTGCCAGTACGCTGGAACTGCAAGTCGCTAATTTCTGATACAACATCGATAACCGGGCTTACTTCGGTTTTGAGACGGTTGGGGTCTGATGTCGCTTTTACATAATCAGTGCCGTCCTGACCCACGACGAGAAACAGACTGTTGCCCTCTACACGCGTTTCATAGGGCACCAGCTTCACCAGGTTCACTACCATGCGTGTGCGATCACCTGATTCCAAAACGACTACACCGGTCGCATTTCCATAGGAGAGCGAGTAACGCTTTTGATCAAGACCACTGGCAGTTCCAGGAAAATCAACGGCGATGCGAGCTGGCTTTTCAATGGTATAAGCTTTCATATCTGGCGGCGTTTGATCGAAATCCAGCCTCACTTCAAACTTGCTGCCGGGACGAGAGCTAAATTCAATGTCGGTAATCGTGGGTTCGGCCTGAACGGCAAAAGCCCAAGCACCTAACGTGAGCCCGACAAGAGGGCGCATCCATTTACCCAAATTCAACGTTCCTTTCCCCACGGCCCTAGTCCCCAAATATTGTTTTTTAATTGACATGGCAATCACCCATGGCCTCGGCTTATATGCCGGATAATTTAATGGTTCGCGGACGCTCGACCCAACCATCCGCACTGCCGTCACTGACGATTTCAACAACGGCTACATAGGTCTCGGCTGTTTCCACGATCTTGCCGTGAGAGCGCCCCAGGTAGTTTCCAGCTTTGACTCGGTGCACCCCTCCCTGGGGATCACGAATCAACGTCCAGTTAGTTTCGCCGCGCTCAAGCGTGCCAACCATGCTTAAAGAATCAAAAGTAAACTGCTCCAGAAACTCTTTCGCCCGGTTTTCGTCGGGCTTGATCGCACTTACCGCTTGTAATTGAGCGATGTCGCGTACTTCAATCGGGCGCTCAAACGGACTGCGCAACGTCGTGGCACTATAACCAAACGCCTCATAAGCCTTAAAAGTCGGGATGGGCGCAATGATACCTCCCGGCCTGGCTCGTTTTTCCGCCATAAAGGCGTCCAGATCTGCAAGATCACGACTGCCGCAGGCGGCCAGCAAAAAGCACAGCAATAAGGGAGTAGAGCAATGAATCAAACGCTTCAAATTCATACCTCGTCATCCCTGTAGCGATAAGTTTTGGCGATAATGCGCATCTGCAACTGGTTTGCATTACCCCCAGGGGCAGAAATATTGAAATCGTGCAGGGTTACAATGCGCGGAAGCGCTGCCATACCACTAATAAACGCGCCCAGGTCATGATATGAACCCGATGCCACAATGGAGATAGGCAGCTCCACATAAAATTCCCTCGCCTGCTCTGGCAGGAGATCAATGCTCGCAATATTCAGGCCGTTAAGCAGGCCTTTGTTGGTGATGTCTTCAAGTAAACCCGGCACTTCGGTATCGCTGGGAAGCTGGCTGACTAGAGCGCCAAAGGACTCTTCCATCTCCCGCATTTGCTGCCGATACGCTTCCAGGTTTGCTGCCTGGAAAGCCTTCTTCTCAAAC
>ERZ1046367.1432-NODE-1432-length-13960-cov-5.748364_pt1 | contig 13960 bp, 17 predicted proteins | sample MGYA00383091_ERZ1046367 | MGnify/ENA primary metagenome ERZ1046367 (study PRJEB29581, sample SAMEA5548361) | metagenome | biome: marine; feature: coastal; material: water | depth 50 m | study: Short-term variability in the microbial, nano- and picoplankton... | reverse complement strand
AAATATATCCATATACGATTGAATTTTTTTCTACTCGTGCTGGTTTCAATACTGATACTGGTGATTCGTTTAATTTGTTCTCTTGATGTTTCTTCATTACACTATCCAATGTAGGTAGTGGTTCACCAAAGTTTCTTTCCCAAACTTTTCCTTCTTTTAATATAGTTTTTAGTTTAATCATTTCTTTCTTTTTCCATATTTGTTAAATCTATCTCTTAAATTATAATATAAATTTTTTAATACATCTCTTTTAGATAAACTTGAATCTTTCATTCTACCAGTATTTATACTTTTTGATAAATCTAAATTATCATATTTACCTTGTTTCATATCTGATGTAAAGATACTAACTGCTCTTTGTTGAGCTTGTCCGATATGTTTTGAAGCTTTATTTACTGCGTCTTGTGAATGTTTCATTGCTTCTGAATTTGACCATTTAATATTTCCTAATGATGAGGCTGGAAAGGATTCTCCTAAATGTTGTCGTGTTACATTTTTAATATCTAGTCCGAACTCAATGATATGTTTTTTAAATGATGATTGAATTTCTTTAACTGATTTTTTCATACCTTGTTTTGATAATAATTTTGAAATAATTTTTACTTCATTTTTTATATAACTAATGTTAGTGTTTATCCCTCTAAATGCAGATTCCAATTGTCTTTTTTCTCTTGGACTCATTTGTTCTGAAAGAGAATTTATCTCTGTTTGTATATCACGAATTTTATTAAATTTTTCGTATATTGCTCTTAATTGTGTATCTGGTGTCTTTGGCATTACATTCTTCTCTTTGGTTTATTTAAGAAACTTCTCATTACACCAAGAGTTATTGTTATTCTATCCAATACCCCATCAAAATTTCTTTCGTCTTTTTTTCTTGCTGTATGATATAAATCTTTTGATGTATTGACTAGACTTTTAGCAATTAATTCAAGTTTTTTATCACCAAAAACATTGATACCAGCTTGTCTTGAAAGTCTTCCTTGTTCATTAACTTCTTCATTAGCCATATCTTTAAAAGCTTGTTCTTTTGCTTTTCTTTCCATTTCTTTTTCAGCTGCATCCATTTTAGCATTTGCATCAGTTGCAGCTTTCATAGCTTTATTATCAACATCTTTTGCTGAACCTGGTTTTGCTTTTCTACCACTACCTTTACCACCTTCTTTCTGTTGGTGTTTTTCCATAACACTATTTAGTGTTGGTAAAGGGTCTCCAAACTTTCTTTCCCATACTTTTGTTTCTTTTAATAATGTTTTTAGTTTCATAATATCTCCTAATATATGAAGTTTGTAGCTTTTAATTTTAAAATATTTCTTGTGTCATTAACAACCGTTTCAGCATATCTATTTACCCATTCATCATTACGCAATGAAGAACCTCTATTACTTTCTTTTAGATAAGTTGAATAATCATCAAATAAATTTGATGAGCGTCTTGCAATTTGACTAGCTGCTTCAAATTTTCTATTTCCAACATAATCTCTATCATATTCTTTTTTATATTTTGCTATGATTTTTTTCATTCTTGGACTTTTACCTTCAAGAATTTCTTTCATCATCTTGTCAAGATGTTTAGTTGCTTTCGTAACTTCTTTTTTAATTCTTTTTGGGTCATTCTTCATTTTTGCAACAGCTTTAGAATATCTTTCTTGTTGTGTTTTTGAGAATTCCTTGTGTGTAGTAAATTTAGATGCTCCATATCTTGCAGCTTGTCTTAATCTACCCATCTCATCTGCTCCCATATAATCTTCTTTTTTATTTAAATCTAAATGATACCACATTAGACCAGGAATTTCTTGAATTGCTTTTAAACTTCTGTATCCAAATGTGTCTAATCCAACCATTGATTTACCATAACTATCAACTTCGGCTGATGTTCCAACTTCTGGTTCTCTGTAACTACCCATATATAATGGTTTCCCATCTTTAAGAGCTGCTACAAGTCTTCCTTTTGTAATACCTACATAAATTCTATTACCACCATAATAACTTTGTCTTGTTTTACTTGGTAAGTGTTCTACATTTTTACCAGCAACTGCGAAAGAAATTCCTTTTTTCTTTGGTGTTCTTAATCTTTCAATTTGATGGTCTTCAACTTTATCCCATTTGATACCATACTTACTTGCTGTTGCTGAAAAGAAATCACGATTTAATCTTCCACTCGCAAGTTTTTTCAAAGTATCACTCATAAAAACTTCTGTTAATAAAGAATTCTTTACATCTTTGATTTCTTCACGAATTATTTCTCTTAATATTCCTTTGGTTATTTTCATTTCCCTACCTTCGCTTTTTTAGATTTCATTAGTTTAACACCAGAGTTGATTGCTACTTTAAGTGCTTTTGGATTGGTTTGAAACATATATAATACTCTACCCATCTCATATTCATCAATTAAATTTGATAATACTTTTTTCTGGACATTATTCATACCTTTTGACATTTCCCAAAAGTGTTCATCCCAATAACTTCTTTCGTTAAGAGATGGTTTTATTATATCTTTATAAGATGACATTTATCTCTCCGTAATGATATCGTGTATTAATTGTTCTGTTTTACACCAAATTCCACAATCTGGTCTTTGTTCATATTGTTGATTTTTATCAACTGATTCATTTACAGGTGATAGGAAAGCTCCGTGTGTTGATGGATTTGATACAAAGTCAAATGCAATTAATTCAAAGTCTGGTTGAACTTCTTGTGCTCCTTCACCAACTGATTCTACTGAACCTAAACCTCTTGAACTAATTCCTAACTTAATCCCTGATTTGAATAATTCTTTTAAAATATTTCCACTTGGTGTTCCCAATACTTCAACAGTACCTACTAAATCATCACCATTAAAATGCATTTCAGTTACATTATGTGATGTGTTTTGTAAATTTACTACTGAACTATCTGGGTGGTCTAATTCACCAAGTGCTCTTTTTTCATTAATGAAGTTTTGTGTGTATTTTTTTGCTTCTCTCATCAATAAATCTTTTGGATATACTCTACCATTTTGATTTTGTGATTCCGCTCTTTGTAAAACACCTTTTACAATTAATCTTCCATCATTTGTTGAAATGGATTCATTAATTTGTTGAGCTGATATCTCAAATGGTAAATAATCTACTATTAATTGTCTCATTGTAATTTTCCTACTTTATTTGCTAATTTTACTAATCTTTCTGAAATCTTTCCTAATGCATTGTGAGTTGTTTTCCAATAATCTGTTGAATTAACTTTTAATTCATTTTTTAATTTAACACTCATATCAATTGTTCTTGATAATTCGTTTAATGAATCTCTCACTTCTCTTATTGAACGACCAATTTTTTGTTTTGGTGATAATGATTCATCATTTCTCCATTGATGATATTTACCTTCATTTACTTTTGTAAATCCAGTTGAGTTTGTTGAAATCTCATCTTCTTTTGTTTTGTCTTGGCCTCTTTTTTTCTTTGATTGGAATGCATATGGTGTTTGTGGTGGCCCCTCACCTCCGTCTATATTACCGGTCATAGAAGATTCTTCGAGTTCTTCTTCCTTCTGAGTATTAAGATTATCGTATTCTATCAACTCTTGTGCGATAGCTCGTCTTAATTTTTCTTTAAGTTGTTTTAATTTTTGTGACATCTCTCAATTCCTTTATAAGTTCATAATATCTCATTAAAGTAACAACTTGGTTATCTTTAACTACTGATTTAGTTGTAAAGTTTTTAGCTTGATTAATAGCTTCACTTAGTTTTATTTTAACCACTTTATCATTTACTTTTTTGAGTAATGGTTTTAACTCGTTTACAACCTTTGTTATTTCTTCATTTATGAACTTCCCAAAAGAATTTGAATTAGATATATTATTGATATATTCTTTAAGAAGTGATTTTTGTGATTCTGATAAATTGGAATATTTTTTGTTAAATTTATCAACCAAAATTTCGTATGATAATAATTGAGTATCTCTTTCTTCTTTTCTCAATGTTTCTGAAATTTGACTTGGTTTTGCTTTTCTTGGTTTTGAAGTGATACCTTCTAAAATGTTAAATCTTGTATCAACAACTTGTTTTGGATTGAAATCTATCTTTGTTGTTTCTACTAAAAATAACTTGTATATTGAAGCTAGAGTTTTATAATTTGATACTCTTGTATTAAAAAAGTCTTTAGCTGAAAAAGTTTCTGAAATTTCTTTGATTAGATTGTATTTTTCTGCTTTTAATTCTTGATTACTAATTCGTTGTCTTGTCTTAACAACAGCTTCCAATAACTTTTCGGCTCTTTTCTCATCTTGATAAGAATTGGTCAAAAGAATATCATATAATTCCTTTTCTTTACCTAATGCGGTATTTTCATTGAAGTATTTCTTCAATAGGTTAACCGACTTTGACTCTCTTCCATCTAAAATATCTGCGGTAACTTGTCTTGTTAAGATTTCAAATAGTAAACCTGTATTTTTTATTTTAGAATGTTTTATTTTCTGGGACATATAAATTCCTTACTCCGTTTGCAAACACCAATATTAATTATTGATATATTCTATCAATTATAAATATAAAGTTTGTAAATTATTTATCAAATTAACTATCACTTAAAGACGAAGAAACCTCTTTTTCATACTCTATTTCTACATCTTCAGCTTCATTTAGTATCTTTTTGTCAACATTTGACTTTGCATTATCAAAATGTGATAAATTTAAGGATTCCCTATAAGCTTTGCCGTATTTCGGACTAGAACTACTCATTTTTTTTCTATCGTGTTTCCCTAATGGGTCACGACCTCTTGCACTTCCGTCTTTTCCGTAGTGTGGCATCTCTTTCGGTCTACCAGCACCTTCCCAACCGCCTTCAGGAGAACCACCGTCAGGTCCTAATTCCTCAGTTCCTGTTCTACTTGTCAGTTCTTCTTCTGCTTGTTGTTGGTCATCTTCAGCTGCTTCTTTGGGGTCATTACCCTCTGTTTTTATTGACTCAAGTCTAAATTCTTTTTTCTTGTCTTCTACAAGTTGTTCTTCAAAACTCTTTATTTCCTCGTCTGAAAAACCAAAAACTTGTTTATACGCCCACTCTTTAGATGTTACTGAATTTTCTGCAGTTAAATCATTGAACGCTGTAATTCGTGCTCCTAACAACTCTAATTTCTCTTGTTCATAGATTTTAGATGGATTTGTTAATTCTAAATCAAAATCAACTAAATCTGCATCAGTATATCCTTGTGCGTATAAATGAACGATACCAATCTTGGTTAATTCACTAACCATAATTCTTTGTATTCTTTCAATGGTTCTTGCGAAACGAACATCTTCTGCAGCTAATGTAGCTTTAGATTCTGTTGCTTTCTCTGCATATCCATAGAAAGGCTGTGGTATCTTTAATGACGCTAATAATTTGTTTCTTAAATATTCTATATCATCTGTTGTTTGATATTCTAGTCCAGAAAGATTTTCTATCTTTGTTCCACTGTCACCACCACGAACAGGTAAGAAAAAGTCTTCTGTGATATTTTGAATGTTATATTTTAAGTTGTATTGTCCATTGTCATCTATTACTGGAGCTTTCTTCATTTGTCCAACTATCTTCTGCATATATTGGTCAACTTCTGCTGGTGGAATATTTCCAATATCAATATTGAATATTCTCTTCTCTGGAGCTCTCATAATTCTATGGATTAACATAGCGTCTTCCATAAGTGATAATTGTTTCCATACTTTACGACCACCCTCTAACATAGAACGACCATATGGTAAAAAGTTTGAATCAGAAATCATTCTAAAGTGAGCTATTTCATAATTTTCAAATTCTGACTTTTGTCCTTGATTTGTCTGTCTCATATCTCCACTTTCTATAACAAACCTTGTATAATAAGGATTTTCTGGGTCTTCACCCTCTACTCTATTTACATCATAACTTGATAAAGGTTCAACATTAGTAATACCATACTTATCATTTATATCTAATTTTAAGAAGAAATCACCATATTTACATAAATTTCTTGTCCACGGGTATAAATTAAACTCAATGTTTAAAATATCATAATATAAATTGTGTAAAATGTCGTGTATTTGGTTATTATCTGATTTGATAGTTAGAATATTTCCATATTCCGATTTCAATGTCGTTTCGTCTGCGTAAATATCTAATGCAGATGCTACCAATGGGTCTGAATCCATTGCTTCATAATCTTTGAATAATCCCAATCTCATTGTTTTTTGATACAATGATTGATTATATCCACTCATTCCGTGTGGACTCTTATACAAACGGGAATATCTATCTACTAAATCTCTCCCTGATACAGCTTGGACTTTTTGTGTATCTGCTATTTTTAATTGTCTTCCACCAACATTTCTTACAATCACATTCGTTGAAAACAATCTTCTTAATCTACTGAATAAATTTCTATCGGCCATTTTTTACCTCTACTTTATTAACCAAGTTAAATCTTCTTTTTCCCCTTTTACATCCATTTCCCAAGAATCATTTTTGTTCGGTTCTGGTTTATAGACTGCTGGGTTTTGTGAAATACCACTTATTGCTTTTTTAGAAAGTTCTATACCTTCTGTTCTTAATCGTAGTGCTGTATCTCTGACCCAAAGGGCTATTGCGAAACTCATTACCAGGTCATCATTATATCCTACTAATGCTTCCGCTCTGTTACCATTATAAATAAATACAAACAACTCATCAATTAATCTTGATGAATGAACATTTACTGATTCTTCTCTGAACATTTCCTCTAACTTTGCAATGATTAAAGGTCTTGTCTTTGATGTTGTTGAGAATCCAGGAACCATATTTCGTTCTTGAGCTCTATATTTATTTGTTATTTGATGTTGAACATCAACATATTGCAAATCTTTACTTGTATAAAACAAGTTTTCATACTCTCTATCAATGACTTGTTGAATTGCTGCCCAACCAATGTTGTTATTCTCAACAACCAACAAAGCATTATTATATTCGGTAGCTACATTTACTAACATATTACCAAAATCTTGTGTAGAGATTTTACCTCTGTATTCAGCTACTTGTTCCAAAGATTCTACATCTATAATATGGAACGCTGAATAATCTGTTCCGTCACCTCTACTAACATCGGCACTTACCACATAATTTTTTGTATAGTTTGGTGGTTGCCATATCCAATAGTTAGAATCTATACCTCTTCTTTCCATTGGTTCTCTGACATCATTATCTCTAATCTTTTCAAGTATCAAACCATCAATGACACCACGACCAGAAGTGATAAAGTCACAATCACATTCTTGAGCGGCTAATGAAGGCCCTAATAATTTGTCTTGTTCGTCTCTCCAGTCTTGTTCTCTGTCTGGATGGACTGACCAATGTAATTTTATAAAATTGAAATCACTCGCACCACTTTCAGCATCTACCCAAGTTTTGTGGAAAAAGTTACCAACACCATTTGGTGTAGAAATAATTAAAGCTCTACCACCAGTCGCTAGTGTTTGTTGTGAAGCTCCCCATATTGTATCAATTTTATCAATAAAGGCTGCCTCATCAATAATCAGTAATGACAATGCTTCCGAACGACCTGATTCCTCAGAACTCGCTACAGCTTTAATTTGAGAACCATTCTTATATCTTAACGATAATTTATTATCCTCAACACAAGGTTGTTTTAACCAACCTGGTAAGTTAGCATGCATCACTCTAACTTTTGTTACTAAATTCTTTGCTGTTTCTTGTTTTGTAGCGATAACCAAGATATTTTTATCTTGTTGAAATGTCATCATCCACAATGCATATCCAGCGGTTAATGTTGATAAACCCAATTGACGAGCTTTTAACACGATATTATAATCGTGCTCCATAAAAGATTTTAATGACTTTTCCTGAAAGTCGTATAAGTTAAAATTAACTTTACCTCTAACAGGGTGTTGGATTATTCCATATTTTCCCAAAAAATAAGTTGGGTCTTGTGCACATTTAGCATATTCTCTTTTAATGGCTTCTTTTAATTGTTTTTTGTTATCTTCCATTAATTAACTATTTCACCGGCAAGTTTTATGGAAGTAGAAGTTGCAATTACACCAAATGTAAAATACAACCATTTATTCTCATACCACTTTGGTTTTATGAGTTTAATCTGCTTCTCATATAAAACTTCACGGTCTTTTAATATATTTACTTGTTGAGTTTTAAAAGAAAGTAACATAGAATCAATTTGTGTTTGATTCTCGTATTTTTTCGTCAACTCTTCGTAAATACCTAATTGTTCCGACTGGTTGTCTACTGTTTGTTCAAGTTCCTTAACCTTATTACCCATATTTACCACTTCTTGTTCGGTAAAGGTGTAGGTTTTGTCTTGTGAAAAGAGTAGGCCAATCAGAGTCAATGATAATATTAATCTTTTCATATTTTTTTACCTTTATTTATTTACTAAAATCTTTTAAAAAGTCTGCTGCTTTATCAGAATCACCTTTTTCAAAAGTCTTTTCCATTTCTGTTGTTTTCTTTTTAGAAACAGTAAGTTTTCTTTTCAAAGAAGTAATTTCTTTCTTATTTTTTTTCTTGTTTTTTTCAAGTTTGGTGATTTTAGATTCTACATCTTTTTCATCTTTTTTGGATTCATCAATTTTACCTTCGAGTTCTTTTAACTCTTTAGATTTTTTTGCACCCATTAAAGCACCTACGATTGTTCCGATTACGGCTAACATTCCAAGTAGTTTTTTAAACATTATTTTTCTCCTTACCTATAAATAGTTAGTTATATGTTTTCTTTCATTTTTTTCAAGTCTTTTATAGCGTCATCAGCAAGTTTATTTAGAGCTTTTTCATTGACCTTTGGTTTCTGAATTTCCACTTGTGGTTTTTCGAGTCCAACATCATAAATTTGGTCGACTGGTCTTTCTTCTCTCCATTGTTCAATTCCTTGAATCATATCATCAACCCAAGCTTTTTGATTATTTTTAGCTCTATCAGTTGCCCACTCATCATACTTTCCTTCAAGTCTTAAATAGTGTTCAAAGTCTAACTGACAATCCCAACAATGTCCAAACAATCTCCAAAACTTATCATCAAGTTTTTTCTTCATTGTTTTTTTACACTCTGGACAAAACAAAGGCATCCTAACTTCTGCCATAATATCAGTTAATTTTGATTTTACATCACCTTTTGGTTTTTTTTTATTACCCTCATAACCTACCATTGACCTTTTTTCAACTTCTTGTCCTTTGAGTAGATTACCTAATGCTTTATTCTGTCTTTCTGCTTCTTTTGAATATCCTGCCATAATTAAAAACTTACTAACCCTAATATTTGATTTACAGGGGCGAACGCACCAGTAAACTTATAGGTTTTTCCTTTATATTTAAATACTATTCCTTCAACTGGAACTATTTTATCTAGTCCACCAAGTGAACTTAATTTTTCTAATTGTTGTTTTAAAGTTTTCATCTTTTTAATATCACCACCAGCTCTAACTTGATTAGATGCTTTTAAAATATCTTTTCTAATCTTTTCTACAGCTTTACTTGGGTTAGCTGCAATAAAGTTTGATAAATTTAATAATATATCTGCTCCTACTGTAAAGAAAATCTTTTCAAATGGTAACATATTTCTCTTAACCATATTTTTGTGGTCTACCTTATCTGTGTTCATAACCCAATTTAAAAATTCAGGTTGTCTTTTTAAGTCTTTTCTAATATTTGGTATCTTATATGACTTATCAAAGAATGCCCATCTTCTAGTTAAATTTCGTAAAATAGTTTTAGGAACTTTGTAACCAAATTGTCTTCCTGCATTATAAATATAATTTTCCCAATATGATTGGTGATATAGTCCTAATGTATCTGTATCTTTCAATCCATATTGAGATTGTAACTTATTTACTCTCTTATAATAAATATCAACTTTTTTCCCAAAATCAATTTTTTTTGGTAAAGCTAAAACTTTTGGTTTTATTATCTTAAAATGTTTCCCAATGTCTTGATTTACTTGTTTAATCATACCTTGTAACATTCTACCTGAACCTTTTACTTCACCTACTGCATTACCATTTTTATCATATTGTAGAGAATTGTGAAATTGTAATATTTGTTTATCATAATCTATTACATTTGATGAGGCTGGATAGATAATTTCTAAATTCATAAAGATTTCACCATTTTTAAAAACTTTATCTTTTTGTTTATCACTTAAACCATTTATTGCTCTTGATAAATCTTTCATAGCAAATACAAAAGCATCTCTAATATCACCACGACCACTAAACTTTTTCGCTACTGCATTAATATCAAGTGCGTTTTGTCCACGATTTTTAATTTGTCCTTTGTTTCTTGCGGCTAAAACTTTTCCGTCACGATAAGTAATCATTAAATTCTGTCCGTCAGTTTTTTCTGTTACATCATCTTCACGATTTAATTGTCCTGATAAACCTAATTTAATAATCTTTTTTAAATCACCAAAAGTTAAATTATTATCATCAAACGGGTGTGACATATGTCCATATGCTCCACCTTCTATAATTAATTGAACTTCTTCTGATAAGTCTAATCTTTTTTCAATGGGTTTTTTTGTTTCTGTCAACTTTCTAAATTTGTTGGTTAACATATTGAAAATACCTTTATCAAAATAACCAAAAGTTCTTTTAAATAACTTTTCTCTTTTACCTCTTTCCATTTTGGAACTACCTAATAAATTTCTTATTTCAGTTCCACTTGTGATACCACTAACTTTTACAGTTGGTGCGGTATAAATGTATCCGTGTTCTTTATAACCAAGTAAGTTTCCTTTGTTCTTATTAAAATCTTGATAATAAGTTAAACCACCTGACTTTTTCTTTCCACCCTTTAATCTACCAGAGTCTTTAGCACCAAATACATAAACTACTGCTGTATCATCTTTGAATTTTTTCAATAGATTATTTGCTACATAAGGAACTCTTTCTTTTACAATTCTGTTTTTTGGAATACCCATTTTAACCATATGACGAGCTTTTTCACTAAAATTCATTGGGTGTCTTGGCGGTTGTTTAATACCAGATGTTGTTATATAAACTTTACCGAATTTTTTTTCTAAATTTTGAAATACTTTTCTATGATGAGGCCCGAAAGGTTGAAACCTACCAGGATATATTGCTATAACTCTTTTTGCTTTTACCTGTTCCGTTAAGAACGGTGAAATTAATTGTTGTATTAATCGTTTCATTCATTACCAAACTTTGTTTTTAGATTATCATACAATTCAGTCCACATTTCCTCTTCCATTAATATATTATATCCTTTTTTCTGAACTGGTTGTTTGAATTTTATTAAATCAACTAAATCGTTTTTAGTCAATTCTAAATCAAATCCTTTTTTAACAATAGGTTTTTTTTCTTTAAGAAAATCTGTTAATTCTTGTTTTGATATGGTTATCAAATTTCCAAGTCTTTTTGGTTTTATTTTTTTATATCTCATAGTATCTTTCATAATTTTAATTTACTGGGTCTGACCAATCAATATCATCTGATGCTCCGAATGATAACATACTTAATAAATCTGCAAAAGATGTTGTTTCGTAGTCATCATCATCATCTTTACCCATTCTTTTATCACTTATTTTTTTACCAGTCTTTGTCTGTCCACCTGGATAACCACCTAAATCACCAGTAGGTTTTGCTTTTCTAAAATCTGCTGTTTCTCCTTCATAAATATTACCCTCATCATCTACTGCGTGATATTTTTTTGTTTTAGGGTCTTGGAATACTGTTACTGGAACTTTATTACCATCTTCGTTTGTTACATAATGATTTGTATCTTGTTTTATTTTCTTTAGATTACCAACAGGAACTCTTAATTTTAATTCCATTGCTTGTTGTTGTTCTTTTCCACCTCTTTTTGATGATAATTTTTCTCCATAAGCGTCCACCGATTTTTCATCATCCATATCCCAATCTTCATCATCATCACCCAAGTCACCAAAGAAATCATCTTCTTCTCCGGCCTCTTTTTTAGCCCAATAATTATTTTTGTTACCCCATTCATTTCCATCTGGGTCAAAGTAATCTGCTTTCGCTTTGTAATCTTTGTAAAGTTTTTTACTTAACCACTTTTCCTTATCTGGAACTTCTTCTGCAAATTCATTTCCATCAGCTATATCTTTTTTATTTTTTTTATTAAACTCATTAGCTTCTTCTACTTCTTTATCATATAAAGCTTGTTCTTCTTTAGATAAAATTGGGTCTCCCTTTTTATCTTTATTTTTTAATCTTTTTTTCTTTTCTGCTTCATACTCTTTGTCGTATCTTTCTTGATACATCTCATAAACTTTCTGTTTAGCATCATCAGCTTGTGGATGACTATCATCTTTTGCATTACCAAATGGTTCTGGTAAAATATCCTCTATTGATATTTCTTTGTCTGCTTTACCAGGTGTTTTAATAACAACTTTAGCTTTTTTAATTTTTTCTAATTCTTTTCTTTCCTTTTTCTCTGAAGCTTTTTGTGCTTTTTCTTGGTCTTTTTTAGATTTAGGTTTGTCATCTACTGGTTTTGCTGGTTGTTTTTGTTGTTTACTTGTTTGTGTTTTAATCTTTACTAATTTACCATCTTCATTGCGATGAGTTGCTTTTGCGTTTTTCTTTCCTTTATCTGCTTTCTTACCCCAAGCACCAGAACCGAAATGGACTAATCCAGCATCTTTGGCTTTCTTTTTATCTTTATCCGACAATGGTTTTGTAGCTTCCACAAGTGGAGCATATGTTTCTAATAATATGTCTTTTAATTTAATCATTATCTTCTCTTATACATTGTGATTCTTCGTTTCCATACTGATGTCTTTAGTTCTTTTCTAACATCTTCTAAACACTTAACTTTCCATACTGTAATATCATTACCAATTAGATGATGATATGCTTTTCCTACATCACCTTTTTTCAATTCTTTAGCTATATTTATTAAATCACTTGCAACAAATTTTTGTAAACTTTTGTAAGGCATTGTTCCATATCCAAGAAGATGAACCGTTGGATTTTCAGGGTCAAATTTACCTTTTTTCATTTCTTCTTTCCAATTATAAATGCGTCCGTCAACTCCACTATCTTTTATGTCTAAGTTTTCTTTTAATAAGTTTTTAAGTTTAATCATTTTATAAAAATCCTAATAAATTATCCAATTGTCTTAATGCTCTACGATTACCTCTCATAGCGGCTATAATAGCTAATGAATATCGTCTTCCACCAGTTTCTATTACATCTAATAAATCATCTGCATCAAGTTTATACTTTTTTAAAAATTTCATAATATCACTTGGTGATTTACCAAGTGTAGTAGCTACTTTAAGTAAGTCTTTTCTTTTATTTTCTTTTAATATGTTTTTAATACTTGGTATTTTTACATACCTCATAGTTTCTTTTGCCATTAATCTAATATCAGAACCTTTGATATCATTTTTTTTAATTGGTGATTGATATCCCTTTTCAATAAACTTTTCATAACCCATAGCTAAATTCTTCGCTATTTGTTTTTTACCTTTTTCTGAATACTGAAGACCACCACCTAATGAATGTCCTCTATCTGCAATAGTATTTTTTGTCATTCGGTAAATGTATTTAGCTATTTTGTTTCTCATTGAAAGTGGGAAATGTCCTTTTTGTTTCGTTGGAAACTTTTTATCAAGATGTAAAATTAATCTTAAAGATGCTTTTTCTTGATTATTTTCTTTTATTAATTCTGTTAACTTAATCATTTTCTTGTCTTCCTTATTCTTGTTTTTCCTTTTTCAGGGTCATAGTTAAAATTTGGTTGTTCTGGATATCTTTCGTCATTTTTCTCTTTATCAAGATTGACTGCAAAAACTGATTCATTTTTTTGTAAAATTCTTGCAATTAAATCACCTTTGTATTGAGTTCCGATGTTTCTATATGCTTTACTAATATAGTTATAAGATTTGGCTACTGCGTTTTTTGCAGTTCTTTTATCAAATCCAAGAACTTGTAAGTATTTGATGATTTGGTCTTTTTCTTTTTTAGATTCGTTTATTGATTC
>ERZ1046367.1423-NODE-1423-length-14032-cov-4.763612_pt1 | contig 14032 bp, 8 predicted proteins | sample MGYA00383091_ERZ1046367 | MGnify/ENA primary metagenome ERZ1046367 (study PRJEB29581, sample SAMEA5548361) | metagenome | biome: marine; feature: coastal; material: water | depth 50 m | study: Short-term variability in the microbial, nano- and picoplankton... | reverse complement strand
GGAGACCGCAGAATCCATTTCTGTCGCCAAACCCTGCAATGCGGGCAAGTCCGGCACTTGATAAGTTTGTCCGTCAAGCTCAAATGCCGCCAGAGAGTACTCCTGCACAGCCTCTGGCTTATCCTGGCATTCGCTTTCGTCGATATGCCTCACGGTCAGGCCACTGCCGCGCAGCGCCAGACCCCAGTAGTCGCAACCGGAGCCGCGCACACCCAGAATAACCGCGATCAGGCCGGTACCATTTTGCGCGTCCCGGAACGGCAGCTTGCCCTGGGCCCCAAAATCCATCACGGGGATACTCAAACCGCGCCACTGAACGCAAGCAGGGGCGGCTTCACCCTGAGCAGGCAGAGTCAGTATTTCTGCGAGGCAACTCTGTGGGACGGCCCACCGCCTGTTAGATGCACAGGGCAACAGCACACACATTCGCTGTTTTTTCTCGCTCACAGAATCACCTCAGCCCAACTCAAGACGGTGTCCCGTCAACTCATTGATCTGACCGATCAACATGCGGAAATTAAAAGGCTTACCCATGTATCCATTACATCCGGCCTCTTCCGCCAGGGTGCGGTGTTTCACACCGGTACGAGAGGTAATCATGATTACCGGAATATGACTGTAACGGGCTGACTTACGAATTTCGCGTAGGGTCTGGATACCATCTTTCACCGGCATTTCAACATCCAGCAAAATCACATCGGGTAGATGCTCGGTGGTATTAAGCCAATCGATAGCGACTGCACCGTTCTCCGCCGTGGCTGTTTCAATCCCGACGGTTTCCAGTTGACTGGTGGCAACCATGCGTTGCGTTCGCGAGTCGTCCACCACCAGGGCCAGGAATTTCTCTTCCTCTGGTTGATCGGCTGGCACTGCCGTGCCCTGCCCTTCCTCAAAGCAACTGACCAATACGTTCAGGTCAAGCGCAACCACCGCCTCACCATCAGCAGTAGTCGCGGCCCCGGCAACGCCGGGCACGGAGGCAAACTGGGCCCCCAGCGAGCGAATAACAAGCTCCAGGGCTTCCTCTACGTCATCAATGGCGATAGCCATGTATCGAGCTTCAGAGCCTGCGATAATCACCGGCAGGGTATTACGCCAGGTTGAACGCTCAGGCAAGTTGCCACTGTTACAAAGCGTACCTAAATATGCAGGTTCACAGGCCACACCGGACATCTGCAACTTTTCGCCACTCTCTACAGCGGCAAAAAATGTTTCAACGGGCACTTCATCCACAGACACCAGCCCACCGAGGGGTATCGCATAAGAGTTGTCTCCAGCGGTGACCAACAAAGCACCGTTCACCGTCACATTAGAGGGAATCCGGATATGGAAGGACGTGCCCTTGCCCACCTCAGACTCGATCTGAATATCACCACCCATCTGTTGCAGTTCACTGAGCACGATATCCATGCCTACACCGCGTCCTGAAATTTGACTGAGAGCGGCGGCCGTGGAAAAGCCTTTGTGGAATACGAGTTTCAAAGCCTCTTCGTCACTGAGCGCATAGGCGTCGACGTCCAGTCCTTTGCGAACAGCGGACTCGCGCATAGCCTCGGGATTGATCCCACGGCCATCGTCTGACAACACAATGACCGAGTCAGCGCCGGACATACGCACATCAACAGTAATCTGGCCTACAGAAGGTTTTCCCTGCGCCATGCGATCTGCGGAGGACTCGATACCGTGATCCAACGCATTGCGCACCATGTGTTCGAGAATCGTTTGGCAGCGAGCGTAGTCATCGCGATCCAGAGTGCCAACCTCGTTGCTGACGCGGAAAGCCACCTCTTTACCCAGGTCATTACTTACGGTGCGCACTAATCGTCTTAGACCAGGCATCAAACGCGACACTGGAACGACTCTGGCGGCGCGGATAGAGGAACCTATTGAGCCAATAACAGTGGCCTGTTGCTTCAGTAACGCCTCGGCCTGCGAATTATGCCGACTGGCCAGCTCAATAAGATCAGCCAGATCTTCCACTCCCTCGCGCAAAATATTAGCCGCTTCCTGCAGCTCGGTGTACTGATCCATTTCCAGGGCGTCCAGCTCTGCAGAATGGGCACTGCCGCGAGCCGTAACATTAAAAAGCGCGCGGTCTGCTATGTCAGCGATGTGCGCACGTACGGAAGACAAACGACCCTGCAACTCAGCAGACGCGCGCTTGTTACGAGTTGTGCTCTGCGCCGTGCGAACACCCAGCTGCTGGGCCTGATTAGTCAAATTCAACAACAGGTCCAGCTTCTCGGAGGTAATGCGCACAGACTGCTGTGCAGCCAGGGCACGTGCACCTTCGTCCGCCAATTTTTTATCTTCTTTCTTACGAAGAGAATCAGCTGCCGCCTTTCTTGCCTGCTCAGGATCAGACTGCAGCGCCGGTTCCGGCGTTGCATCCTCAGCCGTTGGCACAACCACTTCGGCGGTCGCAGTTTGTTTTTCGTTTGCAGCCGCTGCAGCCATGCCACCGGGAAATTCGCTGAGAATATCCTGGCGATTGCCCTGCACAAAATCCATGCCGCGAACGGCCGCGTCCAGCCAGGCGTTTACCACACGGAAATATCCCTGCTCTTGCTCTGCGGCTGGCCGAGCCACAGATTCTAGCAATGTTTCAAAATTATGAATCAAAGTGCCGTAGTAATGCAGCCCAACGCCCTTGGCAATACCTTTGATCGTGTGCAGGATCCGGGTGACCTGAGTGTAAGCGGCATCAGATGCAACCTCAGCTTCCCAGGCGCTTATCGCGTCTTCAAGCTTTTCCAGCTCCGACGAGCCCTCTTCAATAAAGGCGTCCAGAAATTCCGCGAAGATTTCGCTTCCGCCAGGACTGCTGTAGCTAAACTTGATTCCCTCAGGAATACACCAGGACATGTCTTCGGTTGCATCGCTCGACAGTGCAGCGACGCCAGGCAGCTCATCGAACTGAGGCGCAGTATGCTCTGCAGCTTCCGGGGTAGCTTCAGCAAACTCTTCAAACTCTACGCCACACACTTCTCCTGCAGTCTCAGTCTCCACACCCAGATCGCTGAATACATCATCAATGTCTTCAGGAGACACGGGAGCCAGTTCATCCTTTGCCGCACTGAGCTCGACCTCAAACAGGTTCTCTTCGAACAACTCCAGCGTCTGTTCATCATCTGCAACTAACTCTTCTGCAAGAATTTCTTCAACAGCCTCTGCCATGTCTATTGGACCATCGCCAGCAGATGCATCAAAGTCTAGGTCAAAGTCAGTATCACTAAGTTCGTCGAAAATGGCCTCGTATTCATCAGTGGCAGGAGCCCAATCCTCTGCGGGATGCTCCGCCTCTGGAGCATAAACAAAGCTCTCACTCTCAAGCTCGGCGTTTGGCACCTGGGTTAACTCTGGCTCTGCCAGTTGCACCGGAGAAACCTTTAGGGCGCCCTCAAGCAACAAACGATTACAAGTCTCACCGTTGCTGGCATCAGTCAGGCGTAGCAAAATTGCATCGCGCTGCGAGACATCCAGCTCTGCCAGCGCCTCGGGTACTTGCGTACAAATGTGTGAGAGAGGCTCATAACCTTGCTGCAGTGCAAGCTGGGCCGTTTCAGTGTCGGTCGCCACCGACACATCCGCCAGAACCTGATCGCCATCGCGTCCCATGACCGCCAATCTGGCCGCAATCGAAGCATTAAGCTCTTCCATAAAGCCAGAGAGACAGGGCGTGATCACGGCCATCAAATTTTCGCCAAAATCATCCATGGCAACAAAATCTGCATGCAAATCCAGGTCGCTGTCTATGTTCGCATCTGCAGCAAACTGATCATTAATGGCTTCGAGACTAAGACCTTCAAAATCCTCTTCACTAATCGCCAAATCATGTCCGGCCGCCAGGAAGTCATCAAAGTCCTTGTCGTCATGAGGAACCTCGTTACTGTGCACGTAGTCAGCGACATCCGCGGGCGGCGGCGCTGCAACAATCTCCTCAATCACAGGGTCCTGAACTTGCGCGGATGGCTGACTTTCCTCGGCAAGCTCCACGGGCTTCTTCACCCGTTTGACCACGAGATAAGAGTCACCGATATCGTCGTCATCTTCCAGACCCAGGATATCGCTACCATCCTGCACATTCTCCGCCAATCCCTCAGCTTCCTCATTGGACACACGGGAGAACTCGATGGCCATCAGACCTTCAAAGGCGTCTTCTTCGATATCAGCATTTTCTTCAACGGCACTGTTGGTGTAAATGTCATTGCCGCCCGTTTCTGAAAGCACAATTTCTTCGCCGATGTATGTATCCAGATCATCAGCACCGATACGTCCTCGGGTCATTGGTCTGGCAGCAACCTCTGCTTCAAAAGCACTCAAACTCAAGTCAGCGGTCTGCTTGCTGTCGACCACGAACAGGCTCTCTTCCGGCTCATCCCTATCCAACTCCATCAACCATTGAAGTGTGCGCTCCTTGGAGCTTTCGATAGTGGTGTCAACAGCGGAATCAGCTACCAAGGCGTTTTCGTTGTCAGATTGCACGTTGATTCTCCATTTTCATTGTTTAGCCAGACCCCTACTGTCCCAGCGTTTCGGAGACAGGTGCGTCGTCCGCACCTCCGTGTACATTTTCTTCAACCTGGGATAAACCTGCGGCCATATCTTCCTGGCCACCTTCAGCAATACGAAACGCACGATCAGTTAACAGCCGAACATGACTGGGATCCCAGGCGTTTTCTTCCTTGTAGGACATCACCAAATCAGGCAGTGCAGCGACTACTTCTTTAAGAAGGCCCTCAATCGCCGGCGATACTTTTAAATCCCCATCCAGAACCCGGTCCAGCATATCCTGTACAGACCAACCCAGCTCACCCAGAATATTGGCACCTACGGCGCGGCCATTGCCTTTAAAAGTATGAAAGTGGCGACGAATCTCACGCAACATTTCCTGATCTTCTCGTTGCTGCAACCACAGTGGAGTGAGACGGCTGATTTCCTGAACAATTTCCTCAGACTCTTCGATAAAGACTTCGCGAAATTCAGCGGGAACCTCAGCGTCTTCAACGTAATTTTTAGGTTCGGTCCAACTGGTAGTAACGACTTCGGCACCGTCTGATAATCCCGCTGCATGGTCATCCAGTTGGGCAGCGCGCTGCTCTGCGATCGCCAACATGTGGGAAGTATCGTCCAGCGGATCAGCAATTGATCGCTGTAGATGAAGCTCTAATTGAGCAAAAGCCTCTGCGAAACAGCGGAAAGCATCGTCCTCCCTGACTGCACCGCCTTTGCTGGCTGCTGCCAGCCAGAGCTGACAACGCTCGATAATCTGAGCCTCACGCTCCATGCCGGCAAAGCCCAAGGCACCGGAAATTTCCGCCAGTAGCTGCAGGGACATATCGATCGCTTTGCGATCGGATATGGTTTCCTGCTCATTGAGAAACTCCTTGGCTTGAATAAACAGTAAATCAAGATCCGGCTCACCAGCATCTGCATCGCGCACTGACTGCCGCAGCGCCTCATACCCTTGGTCAGTTTTATTGAGATGGCGATTAAGCGCCACTGTCAGCCGCAGCGTTGATTGCGGGTCATTGGGTTTTCGTGCCAGGGCGCTCGCCAATTCCTTGCGACGAAGAATCTGGTGCATGTAGTTTTCAACCAGGCCCATATGGTTGAAAGTCGCCGTAACCACACTTTCTCTGAGCTCAAATTCACGGCTGGAAAATGAACTGCAAAGCCCGTGCTCCAGCTTATGCTCGATATCAAGCTTCACACCTACTATACCGCGGATTATATCGTTGATTGCCTGGTTCATCTGGGAAGGCGACTCGTTGTAAACACCACCAAACAGTTTTGTCAGACGGTCCTGCACCGAACGCAAGGAATCTGCATGGGCCATCTGTCCCGCAGCTTCCAGTCGATACTGGGTGGCTTCTATGCCATCTAAAGCCTTGGGGTCCAACTCAATATCTGCGGAACGCGCAGCCTCGGTGAGGTCCAGGGAGTTAAGATAATTTTCAACCCCATTCAGCCGCTCCAGGGCTGAACTGAGCGCTGTCACCAACGCATCCATGTGAATCAGGCCACGATTAGCCTCTTCAAGCGTGTTGTCATCAATTGAAAAAACTTGGCGAATCCGGGCAATATGCACAGGCTTGGCCTGGCAACTGGCAATGTAAAACAACATCTGCTGCTGCAGGTTGTCGTAGTCAACCGACTCATCGACTTCTACTCCATTTTCGCGGGCATACTTGATCATGAATGCGCCGGACTTGAATATCTGCGCGATACATTCGTCAGGAACAATCAGGCCACCGGCCATACCTTCACAAATACCCACCATTGTGAACCAGAAGCGCTCTGGCTCGGTACCAGAGAACATTGTCTGCATGCGACGTGAAATACGAGCGACGGTTTTCATGCTCTCACCAACATTTTTACGACGCAGGGCCATCTTGGCCATTTCCAGGTACAGCGTGAGCATCACATTCGCCCGCTCTCGCACTTCCTCAGAATCTTCTGGTGTGCCATCCACAGTGATGCCGCGGCCCTCAGGAATATTCATTTGGAAGAAGAAAGCTGCGGGCCTGGGTCTCTCGCCTATCCAGCGTCGTAAATCATTGACGTGCTGTTCCAGTCCATGACCAGTGTCTGCTCGCGCGTTCTCGGCGTGAGCGAGATAGGCTGGCAGCACTTTAAGCGCTTGCATCAGTCCACCCATGGTCAGTTTTTGACGTTCACCGACGACCTTGTCTTTGTAGAGATAGTTCAGACTGCGTTCCATCTCCAGCGTCAGCATTTCACCCTTGCCCATACCCAGCGCCCTGAGCGTGGATGTAATCTGGTGAACTGCCCACATACACTGCAGCAGAGGCTTTTTTTGGCTTGTATCGTTGCTGTATTCGACAAGCGAAGCTTCGGCATTCTCTGCTTGCTTGTTCATCAGGCCTACCACCCACTTGAGGGCGACGATATCAGTTTTAATGGCCACTACTAAACCTCCGGTTTTAGTATGCGCAAAGACGCGGCGTAGACCCGCGCGGCTCTTTGCTAGTTCTTATACTGAAGCGCGTTGCTTTTGCTGTGCTATGTCCAGAGCACTCATTTCTTTTTCGCGGTAGCCCTGGTTGGCGGCACGGATGTTATCCAGGCCCTCAACATCACCACCGCTTGTAGCCTGGTAGGCGGAATCGTTATCGATACGGAATTGACCAAGATTGCTGGCAGCACTGCGCATCGATTGCTGAAGCGAATTTACGCCCTTTTGCGCGACTTCATTCAGTTCAGTGATCTCAAGATTCCGTTCGCTGATTTCTGCCATTGAACTACTCATATGCAAGGCGTTAACTGCCGACTTGCCAGCAGCGTCATCTACATTCCGGATGATGTCGCTGATCGCATCGGAGCCCGAGTTAATTTCCTCCAGCGAACTATCCAGTCGGTCGATATACTCGAGGATGGTAACAACCGTACCCACCGTATTCTCCATACTGGCCAGGTTATCGGCAGACATGTTCTGCAACATGCGTACCTCCGAAATAATTTTTCGACCCTCTTCTTCAGCCTCTCGCAGAAGGTCAGCGATGGATTCAGCAATACCCAGGAACGGCCTGCCATACTCACCGGCTTTCTCGGCCTCAATACGCGTATTAATCGCGACCACTGATATTTTGGTGTTGAGCGCCTGAATATATTCGGCAGCCGCAGTTACTGACTGAATAAGTTCACCCTGTCGCTTGGCAGACTTTGATGTTTCCTGAACAGACTCACGCACATCCACCGAAGCCTTGGACATATCCTTGGTCAGCTCGTAACCCTGAGCAACTTTCTGACAGTTGCTATCGGAAGTCTCAGCGGCCTCCGCGGTGGAAGCTTTAATCTCTTCACTGGTACGCACCATTTCAGTGGCTGTTTCAGTCGAGTCAACGACAGAACGAGTGAGCTCACGTCCTTTATCAACCTGGGCGCGTGCACTCTCTCCAATACTGCTAATTTCCCTGACCGAAGTTTCAAAAGGCGCGCGTATTTCTCGAACCAGTTGACACTGATTCTGGGTCGCGGCATTAAGACCCTGAGCAACGCCACTGGTCACAGAGTTGGTTTCTGCGACCGTAACCGTGAGGTCTCCTTTGGAAATATGCGCCAGAGCGCCATTAATTTCGGCAACTCCTTTTGCGGTATAAGAATCTCTTCGGCGCTGACCCAATACCATGGTCACCAGTAGCGCGACAGCGAGTAAACCCGGCGCTACGAACAGAATGAACAGGTTCCTCGTGTCGTAAAGACGCCCTACCGCTAAACTGGCAATAGCCGGCTGGAGGCTGGCGATTGCATCAATAAGCGGAACACTATTTTCGGCGATGGTTTTACGGGCAGATGCCGCCTGGCGCAACTCTGTTGAGGCGCCTGCGATGCGGTCTACAGAAGTTGAAACACCCGAAAACAAACGAAACGCGTTACTCAACGCCTCAATCGCGGAGGTGTTGTTTACCTTGTTAATTCCAAGCAGCTCATCACCTCGGGTCAAGCCCTCGATAATCCGGAAGAAGTCGGCTGCATCTGTGGTGAACTGGTCGGCAGCGACCTGACTATCAGCATTGCCAACCAGGATGCGGTCGATATTACGAGCCATACGCTCCAACATCCAGGGCGCCTTTTGCGCTGCCACCAGCGTTTCTGGAGAGACTCGCTGGCGCTGTAACACGGTGACAACCGATGACAGCTCGCGCTGCATGGGTTTCATATTTTTTTCCAGCTCGGTAGCAACACCGCGAACAAACACAATACGTGGAGCTGCTTCCAACAGTGTCTGCGACGCACGCTTGACCGGCTGCCAATTCAGATCAACGATGCTAATTTCGTCATTAAGCTCAGGCGCATCAATAAGCGCTAATTGCGCCTCGAACTGAGCCTCCTGGTCAGCGAGCTCGATAAAAGTCTGCTCGTCGCCTTGCTCTGTCGCCTGGACGCTTATAGCAACCTGACGAGCCAGGCTAGCCAACTCATCAGTGGCGGTGCCGTAGTGACTTTCGTGCCCTGACTCTTGTTGTATGATGAAAAAGCTGTAGGCCACTCCTCCCAGACAGGCCAGAATACCCAGCCCCATTAGCAAGGCGCGCATTTTGTTGGCTCCAATTTTTTCTGTCTTAATCATTGGTCCGTTCCTCGGGTGAATCAGGGTCATTAGCAGCAGCGTTGGATAAGTCGCTGTCCGCAATCAATTTATCGATATCAAGCACCGCCAGCACGCGATCCTGGTCGGGAAAACCGCCCAGTGTGTATTCGGCAAAATCGGGATCGGTGGTCACTGTCATGTCACGAGTTTCCACCAAAAACTTCATATCCCGCTCTAATCCGCTCAGGGTAATACCGAAATAAAAGCCAGGGCGGCGCAATACCATGCAGTAATCTCGCACGCGGCCGCTGTAAGGTCGTTTGCGAAAAAAAACATCACCGCTGATGATGGGAATAAGCCCGCCCATGTGCGAGCCCACACCCTGAACCCAGGGTTTGGTACCGGGAATAGCCATCACGTTGGGTGTTTCAATAATTTCCTCAAGCTCACCTTCACCTATCAGCAACGGGACACCAGCAATACTCAGGCAGGTGCCCACCCACTCCATGCGCTCCAGATCTTGCACTGGGGCCTCCACCGCATCCTCACGAAAGCGTTGCTCGAGAGCATCCAGGGACTGTATAGCCGAGGGAGCCATGCGATCAGGCAGCGCGACGCTGCTTGGTGTGGTTAAAGATCAATTGACGCAAAACGCTCTCAGGGGGAATTTTAGTGACATGGGCTGTTGCACCACGAGCTTGCCCCTTAGCGATATCAAAAATTCCATCTGATGAGGAGAGCATCACCACCGGCGTGTCCCGGGTGTCTTCCGCATTGCGGATCAACGTGCAGGTCTGGTATCCGTCCAGTTCCGGCATAGTAATATCCAGGAAGATCAGGTCTGGCTTGAAGCGACGCAGCATACCCAGGGCTTTGTAACCGTCCTCTGCACACTCGACCTCACAGCCCATGCCTTTCAGGGTGTGGGACATCATCATACGAATCGTCTTGGCATCATCTACAATGGCGATTTTTACGCCGCTGATGTCCATCTCTTCGGTTTGTTCGTTCATTACTGCCCTCACTTCGTGTCAGTAGTGTGAGTTTTCACATGGGTTATAGCCCCGACAGTATTTCAGGCGGCGAAATCTACCGGCAACCATAAACTGGAGATTTGTGCAGAAAACGAAGGGAATCGCCTTGCCGAGCGCCCCTACGGACCGCAAGGGGCAATATGGCGGCGAAAACAAGGGCAATTCTCCAGAAATTACGGAAAATCACTACCAACTAGAGAAAATGAGGCTACTCGCTCGGAAACATGTAATTCTTGAAGGGCTCCAGGTGGCCCGGCTGAAAGTCCTGCATCTCATAGATATTGAACTTGTGCATCAAGCCCAAGCAGCGCTGGAAAGCCTTGTCAGCGTCATAGGCGGAAGGCGGAATCCCGTACTCATCAGCCAACTTGGCAAAAATCAGCGAGGCAATTTAACGGCGAGCCTGATCCTAGCGGTACATCGCGTGATTTACCGGAGAGGAGACCACTGGCGCGCCATAAATCAAAAATGCCTCCCAGCGCTCAACACTTTGACCCTCACCCAGTTGCGCGACCAGAAAAATAACCATATTGCGAAGATCGCTGCGGGGAGGTAGCACGTCTTTTTGCAACCACTTTCTAATCTCCGTTTCCCGCCACTGTGTATTAATGGCCATAACGCCAAGCACCCTGCCCTCAAACTGACTGGGGGCGACCCCAGCCAAGTCCCAGAGCATGTTGAGACGGGCTGAAAACCCAAGACTGGAGGGCAGCTTATCCTGTGACATTTCAGCGTACTCCCTGGCACAGTCGTCCAGGCTTTTACGGTGTTCCGCCATGTTTATTAATCCTCTCTAAACGCTCTGTAGCAGCTGTTTAACCCGCTTTTGATAGGTCGGTGTTGAAACGCCCATCACCCGGGCTCTATCGGCAACATTTAAATCACCGCCTTGCTGCATTAACAGCGCCATGAGTAAATCCTGCGCCAATTGCTGCGGGGCCTCCTCCTGAGGTGATGACCCCGCCACCCACTCGCGGATCAATCGGCGACTCTCCTGCCAGAGGAGACTTGCTTCGCGCTGTTGCTCACTTTGCCTGACCTTGGGCATCCAGCGGCCAATATTACGGCTACGGGTGCCCAAATACTCCGCTGCGCCCCGGGGATCACCGCCACAGCGGTCCAGTGCAGCTTCAATAATCTCATCATCTAGCCACGCCCCCAGTGGGTGCAGGGTGTCCGTCGCAAGAGAAGCCGCAAGCGATTGTCCCAAGGTCATGCGCAGTTCTTCCAGAAGCGTAGGGGCATAGTACGACTCAGCCAACTCTTCCTCTTCATGTCGCGCCAGAAACGGACGTTCCTTAGCGGCGGCGGCCTTGCCGTCAGCCGAGATTCCAATGAACAAACCCAGGTCCACTGGTGTAATCCACTCTTTGTCGGCACGCTCCAGCGCCGCGGTGATGACCGAGCGCATCTCACTGATGTTGCCGGCCCAGCCATGCTGCAAGAGCGCCTGCTCGGCATCGGGGGTATACCCCGACACGCGTCGATCAGCCAGCGTACTCTCCTGTTCCAGTATTTTATGTGCCCAACGCAAGACCGCCCGTGGACGCTCCCTCAAGGGCGGCACAATAATGGGGTAACCCGCAAACACGCTGGCCAAACGCTCATCCAGAACACCCTGGGCCACCAGTGCCTCTAGATCCTCAGGGAACAGCGCCAAGTAGCGATTGGCAGCCAGGTAGTGACTGCCCCCGTCATCACTGGAGATTCTTGATGCCAACTGCCTGGCCAGCCGACTCTGGGTTTCCCGGTGTAACAGCTGCGGCGACTTGAATACCAGCAACCTGCCTTGACCTTGTTCCAGTTCGCGACTAATCCGAGTCCATGCCTCATTGCGATTACGAAACGCACGGCAATCCAGGCGCACTAGTGCCTCCGGTGCACCTCCACCTTCAGCGTGAATAACCTGGGCTACATACATTTTCCCCGTGCCCTGCTCACCGATAATGGCAACTGGCATATCAACCTTCGCCAAAAAAACCGCCTGATCGATAGCGCCCTCCATGTTATCCAGCACATAGCCTTCAATGCCCTTCTCCATTTTTCGGGGAGTAGGCAAGTGAGTCCCCACTTCTTCCACAGACGGTTTGGCAGACGCATTAGTGTTCGCAAGGGCAGTCGCTATTAGCTGCAGCGCTGCAGGGTCAGGCCGAAAAGGCGAAACCGATTCATCTGCTTGCAATAGCAATAAAGCCCCTTGCAGGCCTGCACTTGTTCGCAGTGCCAGGGAGAGAACCCCATTGCTGGAGGTCATTGGAGAAGACGCCAGCGCAGCCGCATCCAGGGCGCGGACAGCAACCTGCAATGCGCGCGGCAACCGTTCAATTGAACCTGATTCAATACCTTTCTCGCTACGCACTGCCGCCGAAAGACAGAGCAGCTCGTGATGGAGGCCCTGTTTTAATAGCACTGCGGCGCCAAGCCCCTCCTGTTCGAGAGTGGCCTCCAGCACTCGAGCACAGTAGTCGGACAGGCGCCTGGGGGACTGCGGCAGGGCGGTAAGTGCATCGAGGTATCGGCAGTGCCGCTCATCGCGCAATGCATCTCGGAAGGCGCCAGTGGCGCTTAATGAACGTGCAGCCTGGCCCAGTGGATCCCATGGGCTGGCATAGCGTATCTGCTCGACGCTACCCGCCTGCGCCTGCAACAAAGCAGCATTGGCAGCAACCAGCGCACTCAGTGAAGTCTGGCCCTGCAGCCGCTGCGACAGGCCTATACAGGTTCTGGCGTACTGAGCACCGGCGTCACATCCGGCAAGAAACTGATGCAGGTGAGAAGACAAGGCACGACAAACATTCAGGGCTGTATCAGGCTCCAGACCTCGCAGTACGACAGGAATAGTGCTGCCCTCAGGCAAACCCAGCCAGTCTTCCTCCCTGAGTATTTGCCGCAGTCCGCAGCGGAGTTCCATCATCAGGCTCTCGATCTCAGGCACGCCCCAGGCAGGACTGAACTCAAGGTGATCAACCCCCACCACCGCGACAATATCACCAGCGACCACGTCAATCTCGGCCTCAAGCCCCCAGGGGGTGGTCAAAGGTCGCAAAAATAATAGCGCGGCGTTTTTGCCATGCCACTGCTGTGGCATGGTCATGCCGCCCATTAAAAAATCGCCATCTGCGCCGGCTCCCACGATTACTGGTGGCAAGGCTGCAGCGATACCTGCGGCAATAAATTGACTAACCACCGCTGAACTATCGGCAGGAATTCCTAGCACATCATGCCAACCCCGACCCTTGACGCCATCCGGCACAGCAAAAGGCAGCGTTCCAAGACACTCAAGAACGAGCTGGCTGTCCCGGTCAATAATAACCAGACAAGCACCGAGATCTCCGTAATGTTCATCAAGCACAGTCACCTGATCCAGTATAGGGGATAACCCCGTTGGGCAGTAGCGAATGGCATACTGCCCGCAATGCGCGTCGATTCGCGCAATGCTATGCTCATCCCCATTGAACACGCGGGACCAAGTCGGAGAAACCTTGAATAAGAAAAAATTGTTCTGGTCGGCATTTGCCGTCCTTGCACTATCGATAACCGTTATCCAGTTCATTCCATCAGAACCGGTTGTTATCCCGTCGCGGCTTCCCGCTGAACAGCGGGAAGCTCATCGGGTGCTGAATTTTGAGGGAATAAGCAATTTTCGCGACCTTGGCGGATACGCCACCACACAAGGCAGAAAGATCAGGTGGGGTAAGCTTTATCGCTCTGGCAATTTCGCTGAGACTAGCCGGGCAGACCAGAAAGTTCTGGACGGCCTCACCCTTAAAGCCTTGATCGACTTTCGTTCGCTTGCCGAAAAAGAAGAAGAACCCAATCAGTTTGCCAAATCGTCTACGTTCAAAATCGTCGAGATTCCTATCATGGAAGGAGGAGACAATAGTGTCGTTGAAGAAATCATCGCACGATTCGACAGCGGCGATTTTTCTGGCTTCGAGCCCAC
>ERZ1046367.1391-NODE-1391-length-14206-cov-6.726026_pt1 | contig 14206 bp, 14 predicted proteins | sample MGYA00383091_ERZ1046367 | MGnify/ENA primary metagenome ERZ1046367 (study PRJEB29581, sample SAMEA5548361) | metagenome | biome: marine; feature: coastal; material: water | depth 50 m | study: Short-term variability in the microbial, nano- and picoplankton... | reverse complement strand
ACCGGTCCTTTGCATATTGGTCATGGCAGGGGTGCCGCTGTTGGCGATGCGTTGGCGCGGATACTGAAAAAAGCAGGCTATGATCTAAAGACCGAATACTACGTCAACGATGTAGGAAATCAGATGAACATTTTGGGACGTTCTACCTGGTTGCGTTACCTGGAACTAATGGGAAATGATGCGGACTTCCCAGAAGATCATTATCGTGGTGAATATATAAAAGACATTGCGCAACTGGCTATTGATCAGCATGGTAAGAAATTTTTTGATAAACCGGAAGATGAGTGTGTTCCGTTTTTTAAAGAACTCGCCAAGGACAATATTCTGGAAGGGATCAAAAAAGATCTTTCCAATTTTCGTGTGACTTTTGATAATTGGTTCAGTGAACAATCTTTATATGAAAATAACTCGGTCGAAGGTGCGATTGAATGGTTGCGAAATGAAGGCCATGTTTACGATAAAGACGGTGCTGTATGGCTAAAGTCTTCTGCTTTTGATGATGATAAGGATCGAGTAATTGTCAAAAAAACCGGTGAGAAGACTTATTTTTGTTCAGATATTGCTTACCATCAAAACAAAATCAAACGTGGTTTTAAGAAACTCATCAATCTCATGGGTGCCGACCATCATGGCTATGTACCACGCATGGAGGCGGTCTTGCAGGCGATGGGGTACGACAAAAATATCTTTAAGATATTATTGATACAGTTTGTCAGTTTGCTCAGGGGCGGTGAAAAGGTGGCTATGTCTACCCGTTCCGGCGAGTTTGAAACACTGTCAGATGTGGTGAACGAGGTCGGTGTGGATGCGGCACGTTATTACTTCCTCATGCGAAGTTCTGATGCGCATTTAGATTTTGATTTGGAACTGGCTAAACAGGAGACATCGGAAAACCCGGTTTTCTATATTCAATATGCACATGCGAGAATTTGTAGTATTTTCCGTGGTGCTGAGGAAAAGGGTATTCAATTCCCCGGAAATGGAAGCATCGATCTCTCGTTGCTTGTTGAGGAGGAAGAGTTTTCAATTATAAAAGCAATTTTGGCATTTCCTGAAGTTGTGGAGAAAAGTGCTCTCGCCTTGGAAGTTCACCGGATTTCACATTACCTGCTCGATCTTGTATCGCGTTTCCATGGCTATTACAGTCGCCACAGAGTCATCTCGGATGATGTTCCACTAACGCTGGCGCGCTTGTATTTGTTGGATGGATTAAGAATAACTATTAGAAACGGATTCGACCTAATGGGAATTTCAGTGCCTGAAAAGATGTGAGCCTGATTCCGAACAGATAATATGCGACTTCTTTATCTAACGATTATAATATTGGCAAGCTCATCAGTTGTCTATTTTAATGATGAGCTGTTGCCTGGTTTTTTTCAAGGAAACCCTTCGGTCGTTAAGAAAGTTAGTGCGGTAAAGCCGAAGGCCATCGTCGATAAAACGGAAGCGTTGGGACCTGTTTCTCACCAGTTTACTTTTTTTGAAACTTTGAAGGATAAGACCATGACCAAGTATGTTGGTTTACATGGTGAAATGCTTCCTGTTTCTTTATATGCCAAGCCCGTACGTCCTCACCGTAAAATCATCGAACCTGCCAAGTTAGAGCCCAAAAAAAATATAAAAGCACGCGAAACTGTAGCAGGTGAAAAGAAACTGTCAATACTGCCTCGCTTTGCTGTTCAGGTCAGTTCGTTTCGTGATGTGAAAATGGCGAGTGTTTTGAAAATGAAACTGCAGAAGAAAGGGTTCGATGCATATCTAATGAAAATAGAATTGCCGAATCATGGGGGGGTATGGCATCGGGTATTTCTGGGGCAGTATACTGATGAAACTTTGGCGCGAAAAGCCGCCAAACGCGCTAGGCAGGAGCACAAACTCAATGCGGTTGTGATAAAAAAAACGAGTTAATTCAATTATTCAGAACAAATATGGTCTTTGTCGCAGAAGGCCTGCAATTCTTCCACGGGATCGTCAATTCTCGGGCCTCCATAAAAATTCTCTTTGCTGTCATACCACGTGTTGAACCTATAACCTTTAATATCATCGTGGTATAGTTTTCTTTTCTCATCCGCACCATCAAATTCAAAATTGATCTCTGTTTCACCTTTAGCGGTGATGGTGACTGTTCCCTTTTTTTGAGGGATATAAGTGTGCCAAGCCACGACCTCGTAAGTTCCTGGAGGGATGTCTTCAATTGAAAAATTTCCGCCTGAGTCGGTTACTGTGTAATAGGGGTTTTCTACTAGATACCCGTGAGTTTGCAGGAATGGGTGAAGATTGCATTTGATAGTGAATTCATTAGCATCGTTACGAACGAATGCTGCCCTGACCTGGCTGGACTTTGGAGTAACTGGACGATTTGAAGTTTGATCGGAGTAGATGTTTCTAACTTCATAGGTTGCGATCTCGTGCTGAATCGGATCGGTGTTTTCGATAAGGATGTTTTCGCTGTTCTTGATACCAATGATGTAGTTGTTGGCTCGACAGCGATCTATATGAAAGGTTTGCATTTTTTGTGGGAACGGTTTTCCTTTTTTAACATCCGTCAAAGAAATGATCGTATCTTTCAAGCCTCGGTTTAGCGATACCGTAAAATCGTACAGAAAACGATGACCTTTGCCATCTGAAATCCGTGAACAAAATTCAATGTTCGGGGCATGCACTAGATGAAAAGAACGGACTCTTGGGATGGGGCCAGTTAATGAAACGCGGCCTTTTAGTGTTCCGCCATTATCTACTGTGATGACTTTATAATCGGGTATCATTTGGTCAAATAATTTTTTTGCCAGCTTGTTGTTACGTTTGAACAGAGTGTCTACTTTCTCTTGGGCCTTTTTCCTGTTGCCTTGCCGGTTGTATAAAACGCCAAGATCGTATTCTGCTTTCACCATTCTTCGGTCAAGACTCAAGGCTTTTTCCAGTTCTGTCACTGCTTCATCTATCAAATTCAGATGTGCAAAAGAAACTCCACGATTGTAACGAAGCCCGGATGAGTCATAACCAAGTTGTAATGCCTTGTCGAAGGAAAACAGCGCTTCTTTGTGCATCCCTGTTTGACTTAATGCGACGCCAAGATTTGCATGCAGTAAGCCTTCTTTAGGAGCTAGTTCAGTGGCTTTGATAAATTCGGGAATAGCATCTTTCCACAACCTTTGTTGGCTTAACTTCAAGGCTTTTTGGTAATGAAGATTGGCTTCTATGGAAGGAGCGGAAGCTTCTGCAAAAGGTGTAAGTAGGAATAAAGTCAAGGATAGTAATGAAATAAAACGCATAAGAAAGTTTAGATTTTTGGCTGGTTCAAGGTTAATTTGGTTATCAAAAGTTGAATTTTGCAATCTAACAATACCTTGCTAAAGTGTCAACCATAGCTGAGAAACATCCTATATAAGGATACCTTCGGCGTATAAAAAATTCCATTCAATTATTGACCGATACTCACACGCTTCAGGGGGATGTTTTTGGAGATCGATCGCTTAATGAATACTTTTGCCCCTGCTCCAGGTGGGGCATTCTTGCAGACAATAATTGGGTCGCAATTTCCCGGGAAACCCAAATTTCTCCCAGAAAAAATTCCTCATACCATCGACCTCGATGTGGATGCGAAATCCATTGCGTTTGAAATCCAAGCAGTGGATAAGGACAAACCAACGATCTTATTAGCCCATGGTATGGGTGGATGCTCTGAATCCGGTTATATCAAACGTATTGCTGCAAAACTTGGGTTGCAGGGATACGGTGTGCTTTTGATCAATCAGCGAGGTAGTGGCTCGGGGATGGGGCTGAGTTCCAGTTTGTGGAATGGCGGTTCAAGCGAAGACTTGGCTAAGATAATAGATTATTTTTTGCAACGACATCCGCATCTGCTTTTGATTGGTTTTTCTTTGAGCGGCAATATTCTTCTTAAATATCTGGGCGAGGGGCGGTCGCTCCCTCAAGGACTGATAGGGGCACTGTCGGTAAACCCACCTGTTGATTTGCGTGTTTCCAGTCATATTATCTCTACACATTGTTCTTCTTGGCTGTTCAACCGTTATTATATGAGGTTGATTGGAAATCAGGTACGCGCCTTGAAGAAAAACTTCTCGACAGCAATAGACCCAGACTTGAGCACGATCTGGAATTTTGATGCCAGTTATACCGCGCCTGTAGGGGGGTACAAAGATGTGGATGATTATTATGATCAATGCAGCGGTAAGCATTACCTGAAAAATATTGAAACGTCGACCTCGATTCTCTGTTCTCTAGATGATCCGTTTGTGCCGCCGGAAGTATTCAAAAATGCTTCAATGAATAGTCATGTGTCTATCTATCAACCTCAAGGAGGAGGGCATATGGGGTATATTTCTCGGCATCAAACTCCTTATGGAGATCGGCGGTGGATGGATTTTATGGTGCTGGAGTGGGTTCGTGAAATGAGCGATAGGCGAACTTCGAAATGAATTTGGGGTGAGATCAAATCATCTGGCGGAATTGATATGCCGATTTGTTATACTTTGATCCTTTATATTGACTGCGGCCGCTACTTTTTTCCCTTTAAAATCGGGTATCCTTTTCTTGGAACCTTTAAACCGATGGGTCGTCGAGTTAGAAAGTATTGTCAGCACTTGAGATTTATAATATTTTGATTAATAGGAAACATGGAATTATTTCCTGAATATACTGATTTGACGAAAAGTTCGCCTCCGCTACCACTGGCTGCTCGAATGCGCCCGGATAGCTTGGAGAAATATTTTGGACAAGAGCATTTGATAGGGAAAGGACTGCCTTTAAGGGAGCTTGTTGAAACGGAGTCGGGCCTTTCTTTTATACTTTGGGGACCTCCCGGTTCTGGCAAAACCACATTGGCAAGGATTGCTGCAAAATTAACTGAAAGCGTGTTTCATGAAATCAGTGCGGTGAATGCGGGTGTTGCAGATATAAGAAAGGTTGTTCAATCTGCTACCCAGATATGGAAGGCAAAGGGAAGTAGAACCATTTTATTTCTGGATGAAATTCATCGATTTAACAAGGTGCAACAGGATGCGATATTGCCTTTCGTCGAGAACGGAACAATAAGATTGATTGGCAGCACTACTGAAAACCCTTCCTTCGAAGTGATACCGGCACTGCGATCGCGTTGCCAGATATTCCGTCTGGAAACTTTGGATAGAGGGTCGATCCGCAATATTGTTTTAAGTGCATTAAGCGATAAAGAAAATGGTTTGGGTGAATCGAAAATCAGTCTGCAGGAGGACGCTCGGGAGTTGATAGTTAGTCACGCCAATGGCGATGCACGTCGTGCTTTGAACGTTCTTGAGGCTGTGTACGATGTGGTTTTCTCAAAAAAGGAATCGAAGGTTTCGTTAGCACGTGTTGAAGGAATCATTCAGCGTGCCGCGACCCTCTATGATAAAAAAGGCACGGAACATTATGATCACGCCTCGGCTTTTCAAAAGAGCCTGAGAGGCTCTGATCCCGATGCAGCGATTTACTGGCTGGCAAAAATGATAGCAGGGGGTGAGGATCCTCGATTTATAGTGAGGCGCTTGCTGGTGACTGCGGCAGAAGACGTTGGTAATGCCGATCCACAAGCTCTATTATTGGCTCTGGCAGCGGCAGAATCTATAGATAGGCTCGGTCTTCCAGAGGCGCGCATCTCTCTGGCGCAGGCGGTTATCTATATTGCGAAAGCTCCCAAAAGCAATGTGGCAATTTGCGCTATTGATGCAGCATTGGATGATATTCAGAATAAGGGTCTCTCTTATCCGGTTCCGAACCATCTTAAGGATACGCATTATCAAGATGCCAAGGTGGCTTACGGGTATGGCGTGGATTATAAATATCCACATGATTATCCGGGAAACTTTGTTGAGCAGAATTACCTGCCGGAAGCCTTAAAGAACAGGAAATACGTTGACGATCCAAAGCAAGATAAAAAAGAATGACACGGTTGCTGATTAGCGGTGATTCATGTTATAGAATTCACCCAGCCTCGATATCGGGGAATTAAAATATGAGGGATGAGTATGTCTCAGAAAACTAGATTTGAAAACGTTGATATGATTTTTGAAGGCCGTCTGCGAGGCAATCAATTGATGCTGAGTGGCAAAGGCCTCACCGCTGAAGAAGCCAGGTTGCTTTGGGAATCCCCTAGAATGGAAGAAATCAGTTGGCTGGATCTGGATGACAATCAACTGGGAGACGAGGGGGTTCAAGACTTGGTGAATTGCCCTTTGCTTGAAAATATCCAGTATTTAAATCTGAATAAAAATAATATTAGCGATCAGGGGCTGGAGATTTTGGCAAAAGCAAAATTCCTTGAAAAACTGAAACGCTTGCATTTAAAAGATAATCCGATTGCAGGTAAGGGTGTGGTTGCATTGTTTAGTTCTGAAACGTTAGAAAACCTTTCCACTTTTCAGATTAATGATGGTTGGACCTGTAAAAAAAGGGAAGGGTGGCGTTATAAGCCGCAAGATTGATATATGCCCCGATCCTCTTTACATATTCAAATTTCAGCACACGACAGACCTGGTATCCTGGCGGAGACTCTTGAGTTTATCGTCAAGGTTGGCTGGAATGTTCTAGATATCAAACAATTTGTTTTTAACGGAATGCTCAACCTTTCCATTTTACTTGATGAAGACGATGAAAGTTTGATCCCACCCTTGAAGGAAGCTTTGGCCGACTATGGTGAGCAAAAAGGACTAAAGGTTGCTATCTCTCCTTGGAAATCTGAGTCACAGTCTGAGGCTCCTTATCTCCACCGATCGGTTGTTACCCTTCTTTGTGAGTCTTTTCCATCAACGGCTTTTTTGGAAATCACCCAAACTTTTGCCGACCTTGATATCAATATCCTACGAATTGAACAACTGGATTCGGGGGATATTCGTGTGCTTGAGTTCGTAATTGGAACGCGTGAAGTTCATTCAACAGAAGATGTTTTGAATGCATTGGTGCGTTTCAAGAAAAACTATAGGGTCGATATCGCCGTGCAGGAAGAAACCTATTTCCGCCGCAACAAAAGGTTGATTGTTTTTGATGCCGATATGACTTTTTTGCAATGCGAGGTGATTGATGAACTGGGTAAGCTTGCAGGTAAAGGCGAAAAAATGGCTGACATTACCGGCAAAGCGATGAACGGTGAAATGGATTTTAAAACAGCACTCCGTCAACGGGTAGGTTTTTTGAAGGGATTGCCTGTAACAGTACTGGAAAAGCTTGCCGATAATCTTCCGCTCACTTCTGGCGCTGAAAACCTGGTGAGAATATTGAAACATCTGGGGTATAAAATAGCTTTGGTCAGCGGCGGATTCGACTATTTTATCGAAAAATTATGTAGCCGTTATGGATTGGATTATGGGATTGCCAATCAGCTTAAGATTGAAAATGGCGTTGTTACAGGAGAGTTGCAGGGAGAAATCATTGATGCGCAAGGAAAAGAAAATGCGCTGGCTTCTTTGGCTGAAAGAGAAGGTTTTTCACTTCGGCAGGTTGTCGCCGTAGGGGATGGTGCCAACGATATTAAAATGTTGGCAAGAGCGGGGTTGGGCATTGCTTTTAATGCTAAACCCATAGTTCAGCGACAGGTGCAGGCCAGCATCAACACGCATGACCTTAAGCTAATTCTCTATTTCCTAGGGATTAACAGGGATGATCTTCAGGAATTAAATGAATTGGTTGGGAAGAGCGTAACCCAGTCCTGGCCTAAAAAAGAAAAATGAAGCTACTTAGGAAGATTTTTTTTTTCTTTAGTATGAACCAAATCTTTGATTGATAAAATCCCTACAATATCGTCGTTTTCGGTTATCGCCAGATGATTGATTTTGTATTCCAACATTAAAATGCTGGCTTCGGAACTCGATGCTGTTTTTTCTATAGATAAAATAGATTCTGTCATTATCGAAGAAAGAGGAACTGTGTTTGAGACCAAGCCTTCACCAACTACTTTATAGACCAAGTCTTTTTCGGAAACGATCCCCACATAACCTTCATATCCTTTTATCAGGAGAGAGCCTATTCTTTTTTCTTTCATGAGTTGGGCTGCTTCCTTTGCATTAGCTTCAAAATAAATACTTATCACGGGAGTCGTCATCTGAGATTCGATGGATTCCATATCTTGAGCCCTCTGAAATAATTGAATTGGTATTTAAGAATTATACTTATATCTTTATAGACTGTAAGTAGATATTTAGCTGTCTAGGGGCAACAATTTATGGAAGTTGGGATCTGTAAAACTAGCGAATTTTGAATTCTAGGATGGGAGCTGAATTGAATATTCTTGGGAATTCTTTGTTTTAGCTGAGTAGTATCATCCCGATGGTATGAGATTCGGAACAGGGTTTCTGTTGTGCGAGGTCGGTCCAGCCATTTTTATCTACGGTGGTTTTTACATCGATCCCGCAGGCTTGTAACGTGGGTCGAGCTTTATCGGGATGTTGGCAAAAGGTTGAGACGGTGCAGGGGTCGCATAAGTTACAAGGCTGTGCGCCCAGAGCGAAGGCTTTTACATATCCCTTTCTTTTGAAGCTATTTTCCAGACGAACAACAATTTCCTGCACATTTGCATTAGGAGTTGCATTGATGAGAAGGGCTTTATCGTATTCGGTGAGAATTTCGGCCATTTCATCAGTGTCGGGTGTGCAAGGCGGACAGGTGAGCAGTTTGCCATATTGTGAGCAACCAAACTGGCAATGAAGGTTAACCCAATGGGCCATGGAAATGGTCTGGGTCAAAACCACTTTGGCTTTCGTGCAACCCAAGTCCAGAGCTTCCTGAATCAACTCCTGATTAGAGCTAACGCTTTTCGGAATGGGTTTTACATTATCAGGTATCATTGGCTTTCGTTTTTTCTTATTCACTGATTATGCTAATATTATTAAGTGTGCCAGTAAATAGGTCAAGGCAAGATTCAAAACCGTTTGATTTGTTTTTTATTGTGGTAAAGACCAGCGAATAGATCGAGGGGCATTTAGGGAGCTTCCCATCTGATTTATATATGTTTATTGCCTTTTTATTCGTTTCATGCCTCCCCCAAATCCTACCTTTATTTTGACAACAACAATAGGTAAGAAATGAACTTCCCTTTTAAAGCGATTGGCTTTGACTGGGCTTATACATTGGTCGATCTCGGTGAAGAAGATGATCGTAAACCATTGCAAAAAGTGTTTTCATTTTTAGACGATAACAATATTTCTCTTCCTGATTTCGAGGTGTTCCTCGACAAGTTGAGAAAGATTTTCAGGCCTATGATCGAAAACTCGCGTACCACCAATCAAGAAGCCCGTTTTGAAGTGGCCCTGGGAAAATTAATTGACCATTTTGAAATCTCATTAAACGGAGGGGTCACTTTGAATAAACTTTTAGAGGTCTATTATCAGGAGGTTTATTCGGAAAGAAAAGTGTATCCAGAAGTTGTATCTGTATTGAGTTCTATTAAGGATATGGGGGCGCGAATGGGGATTGTTTCGAATACGACCAATCCGGTATTTATGAAAGAGAAGGAAATGCAGGCGACAGGACTAAAACCTTTCTTCGAATTCGCGATATATTCTTCAGAAACACCCTATCGAAAACCGCATCACTCGATATTTGAATTGGCCATGACCCACTTGAATATGAATCCGGCAGAAATTCTTTTTGTTGGAGATGATATTTCCATGGATGTAGCAGGGGCGCAGGGTGTCGGGATGAAGAGTGCATGGTTGAATAGGGGCGGCAAAAACCTACCTGCAGGTATTAACCCTGATTATGAATTGCATTCGCTGGAAGACTTGTTGCGCATCGATTTGGCGATACTATAAATGCATCGTTTTTTTGCAGGTAATGAAAACTTCTCAGGAGATTCGGTTGTTCTCACAGGCACCGATGCCAGCCATATCCGTACCGTTCTGCGGTTAAAGACAGGAGATAACATTCAGGTGTTGGATGGGAAAGGTTCTCTCTATTTAGTAAAGCTTACAGATGTTAAAGCCCAGCTGGTCAAAGGTGAAATCATATCATCGGAAAAAGTGAATACGGAGTCGCCTTTAAAAATTCATCTGGGGCAATCTTTAATAAAGGGAAACAAGTTTGATGATGTTTTGCGAAAGTCGGTCGAGTTGGGTGTCGAAACGATCACACCATTAATGACAGAACGTACCGTGGTGAAAAGTGACAGTGATAAAAAGATCGCCCGTTGGCAAAAAATTGCGGAAGAAAGTTGCAAGCAATGCGGCCGAAGTTCTATTCCTAACGTTTCGAAAAGTGTAATCAAGTTAGATGTTTTTTGCCAACAGAGAAGTGAGGCAGATTTGAAATTGATGTTTTGGGAACTGGAAAGTGAAAACGGATTGAAAGATATTAACCCAGAGAAACCTCCATCTTCAGTGAGCGTGTTGATCGGCCCGGAAGGCGGTTTCACTATTGAAGAAGTAAAGACGGCCCGTAGTCATGGTTTCCAGACAGTGGGATTAGGTCCTAGGATATTGCGTGCAGAAACCGCACCGCTGGTAGTTTTGTCGTTACTGCAATCCAAATGGGGCGATATCTAATCCGCACACAATAATGGAAAGGGAAGAGCAGTCCTTTCTATGAAATTTAAGTGTTTTTGAAAACGAACCCTTTTATAATGCAACGAATTTTATAATCCTTCGGTTTATTTATATGACTTATCAATGCAAACTCGAAATCTTTGAAGGCCCTCTCGACCTTTTATTACATCTACTAAAAGAGCAGAAAATGGATATCTATGATATCCCCATTGCAGAAATCACCCGGCAGTATTTGCGATATCTTGAAATGATGCAGGAAATGAACTTGGAGCTGGTGGGCGAGTATCTGGTAATGGCCGCAGAGTTGACCCGGATCAAGTCGAAAATATTATTGCCGGCCCCGGAAACCGATGAGGAAACTGATTTTGGAGGTGGTGAGGACCCACGTGCAGAACTGATGCGTCGCCTTAGGGAATATCAACGTTATCGTGATGCTGCATTTGAACTACGAATGAAAGAACACGACCGACAGCAGGTTTTTTCCAGAGGCGGTGAAATTGAAATAGAAGAAAGCTCGGAAAATCGCGAACTGGTGGATGCCACCGTATTCGATCTTCTAAAAGCGTATCAGAATATTTTAGATACGAAAACTTTTGAGAAAGACTATGAAGTTGAAATCACCGAAATGTCGGTCACCGATCGAATACAACATGTTCTGGATATTTTAAATTCATCGGATAGCGTTACTTTTGATTCATTTTTCACAATTCTAAATAGCAAACAGGAAGTTATCGTGACCTTTCTAGCCATTCTTGAATTGATGCGACTAAAACTATTGCGGATTCAACAGGGCCAGCATTTTGAAACCATCCGCATTTATAAGGCAGCCGATCAAAAAACGCAGGATGCCGTTTTACAGGAATATCAACGTACCATCGACGCAGAACCCTCGGAGTCTACCTGATCAACTGCGGTGAGGGATTGCAGGTTTTATTTGTGTCCGAAATCAACATGATATTAATTTTAGAAATTTGTCTTTATGTCTGATTTTTCAAATTCAGTTTTTTTAGGTTCAATAGATTTCTTGAAAACTATTCCCGGGGAGTTAGTTGTTTGGAAAAATGACGTAGAAATTGCCCAGCATGTTGCGGGGGGGGGTACTTAGGTGAAATGGCTTTGATTGAATCTAAACCTCGTTCGCAAAAGTTGTAGCTTCCGACCCAACGTATTTATTAAAAATCCCTCATGATTTATTTCATTCGCAGTTGTCTTCTTACCCTGATGCGTTGTTGGCCATCATGAAAACGCTTTCCAACAGAGCCAGAGAAAATCTGAAGATATTTGATAGGAATGGTTCGCAAAAAGATGGTTTGGATATCCACAAAGGTGATAGCGCGCTTGAAACGCAAATTTGCTTTTTAATGTAAGAGGCTGGTTTGACTTAAAGGGAAGCTGATGTGGCTCGCTTAATTTGCGAAGGTTTTAGTGACAAGGAAATCGCTAGGAAGCTTAGTTTGAGTCCACACACGATAAAAGACTATTTAAAAAAGGTTTATTCCAAGTTTCGAGTGCATGATCGCGCCCAATTAGTATCTCTTATGTATAAATAGTTCTATCTCCCACCATTTCGACCTCCACTTGTCCAAATATGTAGGCATTGCGTCTGGGCTGGACTGCGCTTATAATATAAATCTTAACAATAGGTTAAATGTCTATGATGCTTCGGCAGATAAAAGAAGATATTGCAGTTGCGCTGGAAAAAGACCCGGCAGCAAGAAATGCGCTGGAGGTTCTTATTCTTTACCCAGGCGTTCATGCTCTGGTCACCTATAGGGTCACGCACTGGCTTTGGGGAATCGGATTTAAATTTATTGCCCGGGCTTTGTCTCAACTTTCCCGCTGGATCACTGGGATTGAAATACACCCGGCGGCGATTATTGGAAAACGGTTTTTTATCGATCATGGTATGGGTGTGGTCATTGGTGAGACATCTGAAGTAGGGGATAATGTCTTCGTCTATCAGGGTGTGACTTTGGGGGGATTGGCTACCAAAAAGGGAAAGCGTCATCCAACGATATCCAATGATGTGGTTATTGGTGCCGGAGCCAAAATTCTGGGGCCTATCAAAATTGGTTGTAATACTAAAATCGGATCAGGCTCGGTAGTTTTGCAGAATGTTCCTGAATATTCGACCGTGATCGGTGTGCCTGGTCGAGTTGTTTTTTCCGGCATTTCTTCTGATTTGGAAGACGATGATGAAACCGAATCTTTTCCTGATCCGGTTGCGCGGGCCATCGAATGTATGTTGGACCGCTTGCCAGAAATGCAAAAAGAAATCCGCCAACTGAAAGAAACGTTAAAAGAAAATGGAATTACCGACTTATCCTCGATTGACGAAACCGCTAGAAAAAAGATCTCCGGTTAGGACTTGTTAGCCTCTGTTGTATATTTCCCTTGCTTACTAATGTATGGTTTTTATGGAAAAGATTTATCTGGATCATAATGCAACGACTCCGTTGCATCCTGAAGTTTTGAATGCCATGTTGCCTGCTTTGCAGGACAATTTCGGCAATCCTTCGAGTATTCATTCGTTCGGTCGTTCCGCCAGAGTCCAACTGGACGAGGCAAGGGAAAAGGTAGCTCGTTTGATCGGTGCCAGCTCTTCGGAAATCATTTTCACCAGTGGTGGGACCGAGGCTAACAATCTTGCGCTTTTGGGCGTTGCGCTTAAAGATAAAGAAAAAAAAATAATTACCAGTAAAACGGAACATCCTTCGGTGCTCAATCCCTGCCGACAATTGGAAGAGCAGGGGGTTGAGGTTCATTATCTTGATGTGGATCGGTTTGGGCGTATTGATATAAATAATCTGGAATCGCAAATAACCGAATCTACTGCTTTAATCTCATTGCAACATGCGAACAGTGAAACCGGAGTTTTACAAGATATTAAAAAGGTAAGTGAATTGGCGCGGAGCAATGGGGTTTTGTTTCATACGGATGCTGTGCAAAGTGTTGCAAAGATCGAATTCGACTTGAAGGATTACCCCGTCGACATGTTGTCCATTTCCGCACACAAGTTTAATGGCCCAAAAGGGGTGGGGGCTTTATTCCTTAGAAAAGGAACACCAGCTCTTTTTGCACCAGTCAGTGGTGGAAGTCAGGAGAAGAAGAGAAGAGGGGGGACAGAAAATGTCGCCGGTATAATTGGTTTTGGAAAGGCCTGTGAAATGGCAATTAAAAGAGTTTCTACCTTGGAAGTTTCGCGGGTCGCGGAATTGAAGGACTATTTTTATAATAAAGTCTACGAAATGATCCCTGGCACCGAGTTGTTCGGTGACATGCAGAATAGTTTGCCGAATACTTTGAATTTGGGGTTTGCAGGTGTGGAAGGGGACACGCTTTTAATTGCTATGGATATGGAAGGTGTGGCGGTATCAACAGGTTCTGCCTGCAGTTCCGGTACAGGGTTGCCATCGTATGTTTTGCAGGCGATGGGTTTGCCTGATAAGAAAATCAACAGTTCTATTCGTTTCAGCTTGGGTTGCAGAACTACAAAAACGGAGTTGGATTCGGTGCTCAAAACGCTGGTGAAATCGGTTAGCCTTAATAATACTGCGATCTCGTGGAGAGAAAACTAAAGAAAACTCGTCAATTATTCGATAAATTATAGATAGGCTTCTTTAAAAATTGGTTTTGGTCATAAGCGGCCCTTATAAAAAGGGCTTGTAGGGTATTGAGGTCAAGATTATTGTATT
>ERZ1046367.1388-NODE-1388-length-14226-cov-5.411404_pt1 | contig 14226 bp, 9 predicted proteins | sample MGYA00383091_ERZ1046367 | MGnify/ENA primary metagenome ERZ1046367 (study PRJEB29581, sample SAMEA5548361) | metagenome | biome: marine; feature: coastal; material: water | depth 50 m | study: Short-term variability in the microbial, nano- and picoplankton... | reverse complement strand
TTTTTCATCAGACATTTCTGCTTCAACTATGCCACCAGGTAAAGCAAACAAGTCTCTATGTGGACCACGCTTACGTTTTATAACAAGTAGTTCTACAGTCCCATCTTGTGCTTCTTTAAAAATTACATTGTCTGCAGTGTTCTGACGATCTTTAAATTTGTTATATACAAAGTCATTATTAACTTCTGCTACATCATCAGATAGTCCTCCGTCTAATTGCAAACTCTCTTTTGCAAATCTTGAACTTTGAGGATCTCCTTCGTAATTATAAAATGCTGAAGCTGTATCATCATCAAGATCGAATCCCATGTTTCTCCAAAAGCTATTGCTGTATGCTGATTCTAAAGTTTTATCTAATAAAGTAATAGGTACATTTATTTCGTCTGATAATTGTTTTAAAGCGTCAACCATTTTTCTACCAATGCCTTGACCTTGTGCTTCGGGTTTTAAATAAAATGATTCAATATATATTTCATTACCGTTAATTATATTTCCACTTGTTAAATCAAAATGTAAACCGCTGCCATCTCCTGCTTCACTAGCAGTACTGTCTAAGAACTCTCCATATTTTTCTTTGAGATCATCAAGAAGTTGCATAACCTTATCTTCATTATCCATTATCTTCCAATCATATTATCGAATTGATCTAATGAACTAAACAAAAAGCTAAGATCATTCTTTTCTTGTATACCTCTCTGCTGTGCTGCTAGTTCAGGTTCAAACTTTTGTTCTGCAAATGCTGCTAACTCTTCACTTGGTGTACTTGGTATAGAGATACTATCAGGTGCGCCAGGAAATAACCTGTTAGCTAAATCAAGATTCTTACTATATTCTGCACTTGCTGTCTCATAATCTTTATCTGCCCCTATATAGAAATCACTAAAGGCAATAAGTTCTGCGTCTGTAAGTTTACGTGTAACTCCTGCAGATCTAAGTGCATTGTCTATTTCTCCTTTAATAAATCCTGGAGACGGTGTTGCATATACTTTAGGTGCTAAAGGTGGTTTCTTAAAGTAACGTTCCTTTTCACTGTTAAGTTGTGAATACACATCTATCATGTTTAGGTTTGCGTCAACCATAGCAGTGTACATACCTTGTGATGTTTTACCTTGCCATGCACCTTGTTCTAAAAAGAAGTCTTCAGCAGTTATATAACCTGCTTGCATTAGATCTACTTGTACAGCTTTTATTTCTTGTGGCGCTAATGAGATCCATGATATTTTCTGTGTACCATTCATACCTGGTCCTTGACCTGATATGTGATCTGTGCCACCATAGAATTGACCTTCAGGAATATTACCTGCATATACTTGCTGCGGTAACATAGCGTCCTTCATTTGTGCTGCTGTAGGATCTCCGTCTTTAAAAGCGTCTGCTACATCAGGTTGTTTATATATTGCATAGTCAGGTGAGATCCCTCCAAAAATATCATATTCAGGTGCATTAGCTTGTTGTGTATTAAAATCAATCCATTGTTGTAATTGTGCATTAATTTCTTGTTTATCACCTGATACGTTGATAATAGTTTTAGATGGATCACCTTCTACTTCTGAATTAAGTAATTGTAATTCATCATAGCTTAGTGTCTGTACTTCTCCAGTACTTGTACCGTCAGGTCTATTGATACCAACAGCTACCTGGAATGTATCACCAGTATCTAAAGCTGTATTAAATTTACCACTGTCATTAAAAGTTTCAGCACCAAATAAGTAATCTCCTGTATGTTCGTAGTATCCTGACTCATCATTAAAAGTCATTACTGGTTTTGTCAATATTGTAGGTTTAGCAAATCCAGGATATTTTTTGTAATCCTTACCTTCTGTAGGATAAAAACCCTCTGTCATATCTCTAGGTGGATTGTTGAGGAACCATTCATTAAGATCTTCTGTTACATAGATCTGTCCACCTTCACCACGTGGTGGTCTAACTATAACTCCTAACGTTCCTGTCTCTTCAACTATTTGTTCTAGTTTTGTATTTAGATAGTCATAATAGTTTTTAGCATTCTCTGAACCTTCAGGACCTTTAAGACCTGCAGCAACATCTAAACCTCTATATATATCTGCTGCAAACTTTTGTTCCTGTGGTGACTTACCACTTCTCCATGTACGAGACTCTGCATTATTATCTACTGCTTTATTAAAGGTAGCAAGTGTAGGGTTAGAAGATCCACCCATAACACCTCTGTATGCAGACTCAAAACTTATAAGCTGATTAGACATCTGTGCTTGTACTTTGTCGTACATTGCTAGATCGTTATATACCTTAGCAATAAACAATTGATCATTAGATTCTTTAATTAATGCAACAAGATCTTTATATATTTGTTCATCTTCTGTAAAACCACGCTCATCTAAAATACTTTGTACTAGCGCCTGCTTAAATTCTTCTGTCATTAAATATCCTCTGTACCAGGTAGGTTAGGTAAGTACACACCATATTCATTAAGTGTATCATAGTCATACTGTAAATCTTCTAAGAAATCTGTACGTTCCTGGAATAAAGGTAGCAATACACGTTCTGCTAATATTTGGAAATCAGGGTTTTTATTTATTAACATACCTATAGTATCACGTAATTGTTGACGTTCTTTTAACATCGTCCTTGATGTTTTCCAACCTTCTTTAGATAGACCAACAACTAATGCACGTTTTTCTAATGTATCTATAAAACCTAATACAACACGTAAGTCTTTACCTACTGCTGTTTGGGATAGTGTTCTACTCTTCTCCCAATTTTTAAGCTCTTCAAATTGCATATCTAATGTAGATGTTTGTGGCAATCCAGGTATTGTAGAATCGAATCCTGGAAACTTAGATCTAGCAATATCTCTAGACAATGCCATTTCTCTCTCACGCATTTGATTCTGATATGGATCTGTTATGTCATATGTTTGTAAAGTACTAACTCTCTTATCTTCCATAAAGAAATCACCTAGTCTTTGATTCCTTTTAGCCAACCACTCTTCAGGTTTAAGAGGTTCTCTTTGTTCATTAGCAATTGTACGTACATATGCTTCATAATCGAATGGACCACCTCCGCCTTGTGGTATTGCATATTGTGCAGTAAAAGTATAGTTCTCGAATATTTCAGGATTTTCTAATTGAAACTTTACACCACGTTCATCTACTGGTCTAGGTTCTATTACTACTGTCTTAGGTGTAGCAATGTCTAGTGGATTAAATCCAAACTCATCAATAAAGAACTTCGTAGCTGAATAGTTATCTCCAGGTGCATAAAGAAATTGTCCTGTAATCTCATCTTTTGGTGGAGTCTGTAACATCTCTCTATATCTATCTGCAAGTATTTGCATAGAATAAACATGTCCTGCATTCTTATCGTTGCCTATATCAAATCTAGGGTTAAGTCCTACTGGACCAACAAACTGTGAAGCAGCTTTAATTAAGGTTAAGTTTCTAGCAATAGACCTAGCTTCCTTCATAAGTGCTTCTTGTTGTTGTGAAGTACGATCATCTGAACCATTAGCTTTTAATATACGATATACATCAATAGTAGTGTTAGAAGCAATACGTGTTATTTCGTTTTGTCCAACATCTTCGTTGTATGCGTACAATGCCTGGTATGTATTACGTAACCATGCAGGTACACCTGCTGCTGAAATAAGATCTCCTGCTGTTCTTACATCAGGTAATCCATAAGGGAATAATATTTTTTTAGCTTCGTCAAAGTTTGGACTAGCATTAACAAAGAAACTAGCAGGTATAGCTACAGCAGGTCCAATACCAGGTACTATTTCTAATGCTAAGTTAATTGATGAAGCATAGCCAGGAAACCTTACTCCTACATTTCGATCTTCACCAAACAATGCGTCTGACGCTAAGTCGTCAATCATAGGATAATAGAATACTTCTTCACCAGTGACTTCATCCTGTCCTAAGAATCCCTCTCCTTCTACTGGACTAAATGGATTATCACCACGTAAAGCATTAACTGTTACTTGTCCTCTTCGTGTAATTTCAGGGTTTTCTTTTAATAACTTAGCCCATGTTGTCATAATCTCTATGTATGCTTCGCCGAATGGGAATATGCCACGTAGGTTGTATGCAACCTTTTTACGTTTAGTTAAGTCATACAATAACTCTTGCACTTCTGTTAACGCACGTGCTTTTGCTATTCTATCAATTAAGTCAACGTCACCTGATTTATCTGTAAAACCTAGTAGTTCTGATCTTGTCTCTAAGTTTGAATCAAACAATTCTTTATTAGTTTCTAGTTTTGACTCTAAATCAAACATATCTTCTTGTAAATCGTCTACTCTTTTTTTAACATTCATAGGTACAATGTCATCTTCGTAACTAACACCTGATCCATAAGTACCTGTTATGTCTAGTTCTAACTTAGCTAGTTCTTCAGTCTTATCTGTAAGTTGTTTATCTAGATCACCTTTACGTTTTAAATAAGCTGTTTGAAACTTATCGAACTCTTCATCTACATCTTTGTAATCTAAACCTGCTTTTACATCACGGTCATTTAGTTCTTTAATTTTTCTTTGAAACATGTCGATGTTTATCTCTGTATCAGTCTTACGTAACTTCTGTGCAGGCAATCCAATATCTGCACGTAGAGAAGACATCAAGTTTTCACCAGGTAAGTTTGCATTTAAAGCACCTGATACGTTGAACTCTTTACCACCTACAATATAGTTACCACCCTCCATCATTGTGTTACGCATTTTTGCAGACATGTACGGAAGCATATCGTATATTGTTCTCCAGTATGCTTGTCTAAAGACTGGTGACCTAGAAGCATTGTCAGTTCTTTGTCCCATTAAAGCGTCGAATGCTTTGTTAGTATAGAACTCCATCTTGCCTACATCATCAATGTAATCTGTTTTACCTACAGCAACAACGTTAGGTAGATCATTTATGTACTCATCTGACATAAGAGTTTTTCTAACATTTTGATATAAACTTTTATCTCCATTTTGTATGCTATCAAAAAAGTCATCTAAGGTTTCAGTTGTATATTGTTTACCATCTATTCTATTTAGTCTGTTACGTACAAGCATTTCAAATATGTTTGTGTTAGCAGTTTTTTCTACAGATAGTGGGAATGGTGTTTTACTAAAATCAAGATCGTCTATGTTCATTTTATTAGCTAGATCTTGTAATACTTCTAGATTCTGATCAAATGCACCACCTGCTAATTGGTTTGCTCTAGCATAAATAGATTCAGTGTATGCGAATCTACCACCTGCTGTGGACATTCTAGCTTTATACGTAGGTCCACCTTGTGAGTATGCTTCTATAATATCTTGCGCTCTAGAAGAAGTACCTTCTACAAACTCTTTCATTCTTTGATCTCTTTGTTTTTTAGTTAAAGCACCTCTAAACAAATGATTAAACAATCTATCGTAATGTAAATGAGCAACTTCTCTTACAATGCCATCATCAAAATACTTCTGTAATAATTGTGGTCTTGTTTCTTGTGCAGCTAATGCTTCTTCTTTTGTAAGAGTATCCATCGGATGTACACCAGGTTTTTTTCTTCTTTTGCCTGCTCTGTAGTTACCACCAAATAGGTGATCAAAGTTATTAGATCCATACCTACGTGAACTAGCAGCTTGCCATTCAAGTGCTTCTTCTAACGGGTTACCTAATAAATCTTTAAACTCTACATTCTTGCTAGTCCAACGTGCAGCTTCTGTAGTGCTAGGTTTTTTAAGTATTCCTAATGACAATACAGATAACGGTCTGCTAAATATATTGTCATAACCACGTGTATACATACGTAATTGTTCTTCACCAACAACACGTAGTAACCAGGCACCACGTAATAATACGAATGGTTTCCAAAAATCACCGTAGTAACTGTCAATAATTTTTGACATAGTTCCTGATTTAATTTTTGCAGGTAGTTTACTAAACATATCTATACCCTGTTCTGACGCTTTAGCTCTAATTAAAGACATAGAGTTCATAGCTTTTGCTAATTGTGAAGGATCAGGTAAAGGTATTGTACGTTCAATAAACTCTGTTAATGTATGCGGATCAGGATTAATGAATGCTTTGTTGTCAACAATCGTTTCACTTATCTTTGCACCAGGATTAGCTACGTTGTTACCTGTTACAGAATCTATAAAATATGCACGTAGTTCAGGTAAGTAATCTTCAAAGATTCTACTAAATGTATATGCGTCTTCTGCATTGACACCATAGTTATCTACTAAATCATCAGCAGTAAACTTAACCATATCTTTAACAACGTTAAATAAACCTGTTTGATCTCCATCTTCTAAACGTATAGCTCTGTTAAGTATTTGATTTTTAGCAACAGTATCCATTGTTGTTTGATCCATAAAACCTTTTAAGTTTGTTACAGCGTCATCTAACTGGTTGCTATCAACATAGCGATAAGGAAACTCTCCTGCGTATGTAGATAATATTCTTGCTGATCTATTAGGACTATCCATAAGTTTTGTCTTAATAACTTTTTTAGCACCAAATAATTTACCTGTACCTTTAGGTACGCCGCCTAATAAGTCTTCTGTAGCACCACCTAAAAATCTACCTATTGCACCTACTGTTGGTTTTTCTCCTGTACCCATAGGTCCAAAAGGATCTTCTAAAAATTCTGTAAGTAAATTTTTGACTGCTGATTGTTTATCTGCACTAGACTTTGTAAAATCTTGTGATATATCCATAAAGGCAGTAATAGCTTCTCTATCAGTAATACCTGTGAGTTCTATAAACTTGTTAGGATCATCTAACTCTGCAAAATAATTAATTAACTTTTTACCACCTTCATCTTTAACTAGATAATTAGATACTGATCTACCTGATATAAACGGTAAACCCCAACCTTTATTTACAGCACCAATGTATTCTTTTTGTGCTTTAGTCATCTTATCTATAGGTGTATCATTTAAAATCTTTTCTAAGTAATCAGGTATCTTTAAAGATTTTCTACCTTTTGTAAATGCACCCATGCCTAATGTTAAATAGTTTGCAGGATCTAAGAACAATACTTTACCTGCGTCTAATACACCTGATACAACATTAAATGTTCTTGTATTAGGTTCTGCAACTTGTAGTGCTAACGATCTGCCTAAAGATATGGGAACTGTACCCTTTTCATTACTAATAGTAAAATTCTCATTACCTTCTTGCATTTGTCTATCTATAGAAGTTATTGGTGTACCTAGATAGTTTTGTATTATTTGTTCTGCTCTACCTTGATCAAATCCTGATCGTATCATGTATTGGTATTCATCATAAAATTTAGACTGTGGATTCTGTGCGTCAAACGTTTCTGATACAGGCAAGAACCCTTCACCTAAATTTATCTTCTTACCCTTGTTCATTTCACCGAACAATTGTTTGACAGTTGATTTACCGCTTTGTCTATATGCGTCAGCAAAAGATAGATTCTCTGATTTATCACCGAACGTACTTGCTATAAATGAATTAATAGGACGATCTACTGTTGTTCTATATAAATCTTCTAATCCTAAAAATCCTAAACGTACTCCTGCTTGTAGTGGATCAAAGACTTTATCTAGTACTGTCTTACTGTTAGATTGTGAAATCATCTTAGATATGTCATTTAAAACTTGTGCTTCAGGTTTTACTTGCAACGTTGTTAAAGATGTAATTACATCAGGTGAAAAGTTTGGATATGCTTTTGCTATTGCACTAGCACGTAGTGCGTCTTCTTTAGTTATAGAGTTCTTAGCTCTTTTGTATGTAGCTTGTCTTTGTTGTAGCTCTTTGTAAAAGTTAGCTTCCTCCGCAGGATTATCTCTGTGAAATGTAGCCATTAGAGGTTACGCTGCGTTCTACCTATCTGTCTATCAGAAGCAAATTTAAGTAGTCCTAGAAGTTCTGAAGTAGGATTTACTTCTGCCATTGCTCGTATAAGCATGACATCATCGGGTTCTAAAAATTGATCTTGTGTTGGTGGTGATTGATACTGTCCTAGATTATCTTCTCCTGGTGCAAATACATCTGCTAACCCTGTTGGTAATCCACCTAATGGTGCAGGACCTTGTTGTGGTTGTGCAGCAAAAGTCTCTTGTGGTTGTTCTATATTTCCTTGTCTAACTTGATCAACTAATGCTGCTTCTTCTCCTGCAGACTCATTAACCATTCCACGTACATCTTCTATTGTTGGTGCAGCACCATCTGTTCTACGTGATAATTTACCAGGACCACTTACAGCTGCAGGTCTTTTGACTCCGCCTCTACGTCCACGATTTCTACTACTACCAGTTGCCATCTAGATCCTCCTGTTTACCAAAAAATATTATTAAACCTTGTGGTATATATTGTACAATCATTCCTTGTGGCATGTCAGAGATCTGTGGTTCTTCTGCAAACAATTCTTCTTCGTGATCAGATATTTCTAGCTCTGTTTTTTGCCATACGTCAATTAAACAATTATTGACTATATCGCCAAATATCATATTGATTTCTTCTTTAGGCGCCACCTTGTAAACCTCCTAGTAATAATGATCTTACATCAGGTGCAGGTCCAGGTTGTGGTTGTTGACCACCGCCCATCATCTGCTCTAATAATGCAGCTTCACCTTCAGGTACTTCAGGTTCTGTAGCTGTATAAAACTTATCTAATATTTTTTGCATGTCGTTAGGACTCTTGTATATCTGTACCAATGCCATTGTTGCTTTAGGATCTCCTTGACTTGCTTGTATCTTTAATGTCTCAAACAAAGTACGTTCTGCTTCGTCTTTAAGTATTCTATCATTTATTTTCTGTACGTTATCTAATCCGTCCATGTTTTCTTGCAAAGTTTCTTTGTCTATGATACCTGCTTGTAGTAACTGTAAACCTGACACAATCTTTGTAGGTTCGTCGAATCCTGCCATGACACCGTAGATACGCCTTGTCTTGTACATACCTGCAATATCAGTAGATGGTGTATAGTTTTCAGCATATGCTGTACCGTTTAGATAACCTGCTAATGGTTTTTTAGTATTTCCATTAAGCGCCTGATCCATTTCTAAACGTTTATAATCAAGCTCTTCTATTGCTGTTTTAAGTGATAGCTGATATTCTTTTACGTTTAGATCAACGGATGATAATAACTCTTGCAATCCTCTACCAGTAACAAAACTGTTAGGAGATATTGCGTCATCGCTTACTGGATAACTAGATCCAACTCTAAGCTGTCTCTCTATACGGTCGATCTGTGTAAACAACTGATACGGTATATTATTTGGTGGTTTAGCTACTTGTGAACCAGGTGTTAGATAGTTGACTGCAAGTCTACCTCTCTTGTAATTCCCGCTCTCTAGCTCTCCTATAATATTTGTTTCAGTAAATACACTGTCTTCCATTGCAATTATGGACAAGACGTTAATCTTAGCCATAGCTGCCATCAAACCTAATACATGATCGTACTGACCTGATAGTCTGTCAAAACTAAAACGTTTTGATACAACAAATCGTGGTCCCGATTTTATTGGATTAGGTGTGAAATCTAATATTTGTTTTGTTTCAGGTAGGAATACATAAGTACCTTCTTCGTCATAGTACTCAACTAATTCTGTACCATCACCTGTGTGGTTGTCCCAACTTCTAGAGAAACCATCAGTATATTTAAACTTGCTATACCCTGATGGGAATGCACTGTTTTCGTCAATGGTAACTTTAGCTTGTGGATACATTGATTTAATAACCTGGTTAGGTACTAAACGTATTAACGCCAACTCTTTAGGTTGTTGATCTGCGCCATAATATCCTGGATAACAATCGTAAGGATCTCTTAGTTCCGCATGTGGATACATGATTCCTTCAGGTGATTTCTTTTGTCTAATGATCCATACACAAAAACCATAACCTGGTAACCATCGTGCAGCTTGTGGTAACTGCATTTCCATTTTAGATGAAGCGTCTAAACTTGTAACAATACGTTCTAACTTATCTGCTTTTGCTTTAGCACGTTCACTCTCTGCATAAGAGTCTACTTTTATGTCAGGCATACGTCCTAACTTCTGTGCTAAATGTTCTAGACCTGAATTAATAAGATTAGGTATTGGTAAGTCAACATCGTAGTTTTTTGCTTCTTGACCTAGTAATGCAGAGATACCATTTGTTCCACCGTTCATAATAGAACGTACACGATCACGGTACTCGAAATGACCGCTTTGTTCGTGCATTGCTTTTAAATCGTCTGTTTTGATTAACAGCTCATCTGCGTTTAGCATTACCAAAAAACCTCGTTGTATTCACTTTGCTTATAATAACTATAGGATGGATTATAGTCAGCTTCAGCTTCAGCTAACATCATTTTTACATTGGTACGTATTCGTTTCATAGGAAACCAACTAGCCATAACTAAGTCAGTTTTAGTTCCTACGTTACGTGAGTTACTTGCACCTGCTTGTGAAAAGTAGATTAGTTGCTGTCTAAAGATATTTACTTTACGTTGTGTGTTTGCGTCAGAGTACGGTATGTTTACTTTTTCTTGTTCATACATACCTACCATACTGGTTACACCAAATGTCGGATCCCATTTATTTTTGTAAGTTTGGTGTCCCTCAATACGTACACCATGATTAGCTGCCCATTGTTTTATGTCTCGGTCTTGTCCGATCGCTCTTTGGAAACCGTTTTCTTCTATTACCCAATGTGCTAACCAATACTTGTCGTACCATTCCTTCATAAGTTTATGTGCTTTTTGTACACCACCACCCTGATCATTCTTAATATCTACAAGCCATACTTGTTGGGTTTTAATATTATATGCCCATAGTACTGCTGCTTGATACCCTGTACTAGCAGGATCGAGTCCTGCAATAAGTGTTGTACCAGGTGGTATGTCTCCTAGCTTACGTGACTTGTCTATACATTGATCAATCATTTCTGCGGTAAACAATGCCATACCGTCAGGTACTGCTTTATTAAGATATACCATCTCAAATATATTTCTACCGCCTACAGTCTCTGCTGCAGCTAACTGTTCTAATAACCATTTATGTGATCGTCTTGATTGCCATAACATATGCGGTTGGTGATCTAATGACTCATCTTCTAAAGGTATTTCTAGATCATGCGCTCTATCTACTATAGATTCCCATGCTTTGTTTTCTAAGAGATGATGGTAAAGATCGTCGGGGTGCTGTCTTGATCCAATGACGACCATTCCTGTATGTTCCTCTTTACGCGATTGTAATGTTGTTGTCCACCAGTTTCTAGTGTTTTCTCTAGCACTTGGTTGCACAGTTGTGCCATGATCTTCGATGTCGTCTGCAATAATAAGGTCTGCGTCTCGGGAAAGGATTTTACCTCCCTTTCCAATTGCGACAAGAGTTGGTGACTTAATACCAGAGACTGTTCTAGTTGCAACAGTAAATTGACTGGACGACCAACTTTTTCCACCTCTATTAGAAGGTCTAAATCCGTCGTAGTCTCCGTAATCTTGTATGAGTCCTTCATTGTTCTCCAAATGGTCTAGTACCGCACCTACAGAGTTACGGGCAATGTCTTCGTTACCACCGCACCACATAACACGTATGTTTGGATTTTTACATATCATGTAAATACAAAAGTGAGTTAAGAGATCTGTCTTACCATGTCTAGGTGGAGACAAGATCATAAGTCGCTTACCATACTTTATACTATCTAAGATAGCACCTATCCACTTCTTTTGGAAGTCAGGTGTTTCATAATTTTCACCACGCTCTGTCAGGAAATATTCATCTCTAAACTTTACAAAGGACTCTACGTCCGCCTGCAGCTCGAAGGGATCCCCCCTCTTTTCGTGCAGCGCTTCTTTTTCTACGTCCTCTAAGTAAGCAGCTACTGCCCTAGATACTGTTGATGGACTGCAGCTTAGTATATTAGCGATCTCTTTTTTAGTCTTAGTACCACTCATTATGTCGTGAAAAAAATTTTTCTGTTTCATTATGGCATAATAATCCCCACGTCGTTTCTGTACATTCTCATCTACCTGCTTGGGGTTCTGTATCTCTGCTGTGGGTTTACTAGCTCTCCACGCTCTCTGTCGTGTTCTTTTAGAACACCTATCACTACAATACTTCTTACGACCTTCTGGTAAAGGGATCAGACAGTTGTCTGCTGTGCAGATGGTGATTTTTTCTTTATTTGACATATCTCTATGGTATAGTGTAGCATACGTGGGATAAGTAATGTGGTGTTCCTGCCTATACAAACACCATATGATAATACAAAAGAGTTGTGGTTGGACTAGCAGGACCGCCTTAGTCATCCGTTGAGGGATCTTCCTCACATTTTATTTATTAGAGAGAGACAATATTTTTACGTTACTGCACTTAATAAACTGCGTTGGGTTGGGAGTGACACAGGGATTGCTACGACTGCCGAGCGCTCGACTGTTATATTACAGGATCTTCGTAATATAACATACTACTGGTAGTTATACCACATATAGTGGTCATAGACTACACTATATATAGTATACTGTAGACGGGGGGTGTACTGGTTTCGTGTTAGATCTTATCCCATATAAACATCTAATAACAGTGGGTTCGACTCCCACCACCTCCACAAATTGCCAGGTTTAAATTGACTAATTCATACATATTTTCTCCGCCCCGAGATTGAGGTATGGGGGTTAATACTTGCTTTGTATTCGTGTGTGTGGGTAGTGCGGCACGGTGCGGCGAATCGTAGGCGGTTTGTCCTGGACTGCTGAGTTATGCGTTCGCCCTACAAATCGCATACTCTCGGCTTAAAATAGAGGATATACGTCTCTCCAAGAGTCACGATCTACAAAATTTTCTTCCAGGAATTTCCCGATCGCTGAAGTTTTCACGGTGATCTATTCTTCTTTCTTCTGTCTTGGTGATCTATTCTTCTCTCACAATAAGAAAAGCGGCGCCTAAGCGCCGCCTGTCTCTCTCTCCTGGTTAGTACGTAAACAATAAGGGAGTTGTTTATTCCAGGAGTCGCACCTTATTCTTTGCTTTGCTCGAATACATCCTTGATAGTTCCAAGAACATACGCCTCCACTCTGTCCGCTTGACTGCTGCCTAACTCTAAGCTCGTCCAATTCTCATCGAACATTTTCTTTATCGCTTTAACTAATGCTTTCTCCATTTAAATATCTCCTCGTTCTTTTGCTGCTGCAAATTCATCACCAATATAATTAACGTACTCATCCAGGTCTGCCTGTGTCTCTCTTAGTTCCTGGCGTAGACTCCAGGCATAGACGACAAGGAATGAATGGCTAGCTATGAGTAACAATATAAATATATTCATTAGCAAACATTCCAGATATAAGTTACTTCATTCATTCGTACGCGGTCTAATCCATCAAGCATAAACTCGCGGACTTCTCGCCAATTTATAAACGGCGTAAGATGTGCAGGCACGTCGTAATGTTCTACAAATCTTTCTTCTAGTTCAAACTCTTCATCTTCTAGTGAAGAAAAAGTCATTACACTATCTGCAAAATCTTTGAACGCTTCCGTTGGTTCGTGGTTTACGTCCAACTCATCGCCCATAAGATAGACTTCTTTGAACGCTCTCACATAATCAAAGTTTGGAACCAATTGAAGCAACTGCACAAGCCCATAAATCTCTTCGGCTAGCATGTACTCACCGCCGCCAAAATCATTGTCTTGGATGTGTACTTCATCGCCACCGCATGCGTACGGAGTCTTTGCTTTTTTGTGTATCTCTTCAATGTCCAATGCTTTTTGTATTTGTTCAAGAGTTGTTTCTTTATTGATTTGGAACCAATAAAAAGTAAGGCGCCCTTGATTGTAGCAAGCAAGACAACCTGGACAAATTTCTATGTAGTTGTTGCTTGCGGTCTCGTTTATAGTCTTCATTTTTCTAACTCCTTCCTAAAGTTATAATAAAAGTTTACCAAAATATAAAACTTATACAAGGATTTAATTCAATGTTTATAGGGTTATAGGTGCGGGACATAGTGAAGCAACAAGTTCCAGGACTCTCTCATGGCTTTTAAATGCCCTGTTTTTTTCCAGGTAAAAGAAAAAGCAGCAAAGAGGCGGCTCTGCTGCTGATTCTCTCGAATTTCCTGGTGATCTATTTTTTTGTGGCGCTGATCTCCTTTAATTGTCCGACTAGAATTGCGTTTATCTCTTCGAGTCTATGGTTCTCTGTCTGTGCTAGTCGTATCTCTTGGGTTACGTTCTTCCATTCCCATAATCTACGTGTCCGCCATTGCTCGTTAGCAAAATAGTAACCTAACAACATGCTGCCGAGTGCGACCATGATATGACTCACGACGTT
>ERZ1046367.1385-NODE-1385-length-14232-cov-4.052762_pt1 | contig 14232 bp, 13 predicted proteins | sample MGYA00383091_ERZ1046367 | MGnify/ENA primary metagenome ERZ1046367 (study PRJEB29581, sample SAMEA5548361) | metagenome | biome: marine; feature: coastal; material: water | depth 50 m | study: Short-term variability in the microbial, nano- and picoplankton... | reverse complement strand
GATTTGTTTGATTCAACTAGCCTAGATGACAATGAAGAACTGGTTCAATTGAGAAATAATGATTGGTTAATTAATGAAGCTAATCTTGTTTTTTATGTTGATCCGAGTCAATCTATAGAGTCTCCAGACAATATATTCCCCGAGAGGCTATATTTATACGATCTAGATTCAGGGCTACCAATAAATGATTTTCTTATAGATAACACTATAAACACAGTATCAACTAACGCAGGAAAAAGTGTTTTTGGAGGACTATTAGAATATGATTCTGAAAACAACCCATGGCGTTATAAATTTAGAATTACTGATCATATTAATAAAATAATCAGAAAAGATTCTGTCAACTCATCATTAGCACTTATATCTGGAGCAAATATTTCTGCCATATCAATTAAAAAGGCTATCAATTCAAAAGATCAACATATTAAATATCCAACTACAGGTGTTCTAAACCCTTTTGGAGTTAAATTAGTTGGATCTCATCCTGAAGAGAGCTTAAAAGAAGAAAAAGTTAAATTAGAAATTTATTACACGAAGTATTAGATTTAAATTAGCTAACTATTGAAGAGTAAAGTAGTCAATTAAATCAATTAGTTATTTCCAAGGTTAAAACAGCTTTAGTAAATTAAAAGTAATCAATAGAAAAATAACACCAGTTAACCCTTGAATTAAGGTTGCAAAGGTGTGGGTTTTGTATGCGGTTTTAACATCTAAACCGCCCATTTGAGAGACTATCCAAAAATATGAATCATTTGCATGTGAAACTGTCATTGACCCAACACCTATAGCTAAAATTGCACCAACTTTACCAATCTCATTATCTAAACCAAAAACTGTAAGCATAGGTAAAATAATTGAGGCGGTAGTTATAATTGCAACAGTAGATGATCCTTGAGCCGTTTTTAGAGTAGCTGAAATTAAAAAAGGAATAATAATTCCTAGTGAACTATTGGGGTTAATTTCTTCAAACCATGATATGATATTTATGTTTTGAATTATTTTGCCTAATGCCCCACCCATTCCAGTTATCGCAATTATAGGAATGGCTTGCTTTAAAGAGAGAGTAAATAAAGATTTAAACTTTGTTTTCTTTATTGAAATATAGAACGAAATAATTACTCCCATAAAAAGCGCAAATATTGGAGTTGTAATAAAACTAAAGTTTGAATTAATTAAAGGTCTTAAGGACATGAATAAAATGGGAACCCAAATTGGAGAACTTGCTAATTTAAAGCTTAAAAAACCTTCTGAGTCAGATTGAGAGATTAGTTTTTTTAGATTTTCTTTAGAAAGAACATTGCTTCTTTTTATGAAATTTTGTGAATAAAAAGCTCCTACAAGAATAAGTATTAAAGCCAAAACTCCTCCGCAAATAAAAAGCATAAAAATATTTTTTAAACCTAAAGTTGCGGCAGCAGCTAATGGACCAGGAGTAGGAGGCACCAGTACATGAGGAGCAAAGAGTCCGGTTGAAAGGGCTACTGTTAATGTAGTTTTAGAGCTTTTACTTAATTCAGACAATTTTTTATTTAAAGCTGAAAGAATTACAAAAGCAGCATCACAAAAAACAGGAATTGAAACAATAAAACCAATTAAACTAATAAGATAAGTTAAAGGAAGTTTTGAAAACCTTTTTAGAATTCCAATTGCGATAGCTGTTGTGGCTCCACTTTTTTCAAGAGAAGCACCTATTAAGGTGCCAAAAAAAATGAGTAATCCTATATTTTTTGTAGTTGATGTAAACCCTAAAAAGATTTCAGATAAAATATCAGCGAGTTTAATATTTAGTGCGACCCCTAATAATAAAGACCCTATAAAAAGCACTAAAAAGGGATGCCATTTAAGAAAAGAAGTTCCAAATATAATCCATACAACAGTAATTATAATAAAAAAAATTTCTATATACATTGAGTTTAATTTATGTAAGATTTAATGGCTTTTTCAGCAGATATAGAAACTAAATCATATGCCTCTTCCATAGCTTTTTTGAGAGTATAGTTAGCCGGTTTAGTTGGCCAAGCTCTGGTTATCCCAATGTTTTTATATTGTTTGCTATTTAAGCTTACTTTTCCAGCTATACAGATTAAGGGTTTTTCGTTTTTTTTTGCTAAAAGGCCGACTTTTCCAATCAATTTATCAAAACAACTTTGATGATCTAAATGTCCTTCACCGCTTATAATTAAATCAGCATTAGCAATATAGGATTCTAGATTAAATAAATTACTTAAAATGTCAAAGCCACTATTAATTTTAGCATTTATTAATCCATAAAGTCCGGCGGCAGTTCCTCCAGCAGCTCCGCCACCATGAAGTTTTAATATATTTCTTCCTGTTGTTTTCTCAATTAATTTCGCAAACTTCTTTGATCCATTTTCAAGTTCTTGAATCGTCTTATGATTAGCTCCTTTTTGTCGAGAATAAATCTTTGCTGCACCATTTACCCCAAGCAATTTATTGTTGACATCAGCAGCTAGAATAATTTCACAGTTTTGAATTGTATAATTCAGATTATTAAAGATAATTTTTTCACAATCTGAAAGACCTTGACCTCCTCTTGATATAGGCAAATAGTCTTTATTTAATAATTCACCTCCCAGAGCCATAAATATTCCACTTCCTAAATCATGAGTTGAGCTTCCTCCAAGGCCAACATAAATTTTTTCACACCCTTTATTTAGGGCATGGTTTATAAGAATCCCTGTCCCAAAAGTACTTGTCATCATAGGGTTCTTGTCATTATCATCTAAAGCACTTAACCCAGACGCTTGAGATAATTCAATCCAAGCAATTTTATTCTTTTTTATCCAATAAATAGGAGCTTGTATTTTTGTGCCAATTGAATTTTCAGTAAAAATGTTTTCACTTTCACCATCCCCTATATAGTTTAAAAAATCTATAGCTCCTTCACCTCCATCAGAAAATGGAATTTTTTTTAAGACAGAATCAGGCAAAATCTTTTTAATTCCATCACTTATTGCCTCTGAAACTTGAATTGCCGAAAGACTTCCTTTGAATGAATCCGGAATTATTAAAATATTCATTAATTGAAAGGTTGTTTGAAAATGATAATTTATAAATTTAAGGACAATTTTAATTTATGGAACCACAAAGATCAATTTTAGAACATAACAGAAAAATTTTTTATAAAATATTAAATCATTATACTCTAGATCAGTTAAACAAAGTTCCTGAAGGATTTAATAATTCAATTTTTTGGAATGTAACCCATTGCATTGTAATTCAGCAGCGATTAATGTATTTGCTTTCGGGAAATAACATTCGTATTGATCAAAAATGGTTAGACAAGTATGACAAGGGTACTTTTCCAGATATGCCAGCAACAAATAAAGATTTGGCAGATGTTAAAAAATTACTATTCTCAACACTTGATTCTCTAGATAAAGATACTCAGACCACTATATTTAATAAATTTTTTTCCTTTACTACTTCAACAAATCAGCTTATAGATGATTTTGATTCAGCTTTTACATTTGTTATTTTTCATGACGGACTTCATCTTGGGAGCATTTTGGCTATAAGAAAATTTGTCTAGCCCTGGCAGATGTCTTGAATTATTTTTTGAGCATGTTCTCTAGAGTTTTCAATAAACCATTTATTAGTTTTTAATCCACCACAAACTACACCTGCCAAATAAACTCTCGAAACATTAGACTCCATGGTCTTGTCATTATATAATGGAGTTTTATATATGTCACTTTTAAAACTGACCCCTAAACTTTCAAGTAGTTTAAAATTCGGCTGATATCCTGTCATGGCTAAAACAAAGTCATTTTTTATAGAAAGTTCTTTTTTGGGAGTTTTAATAAAAATAAATTCATCCGTTATTTTTTGAACATTCGACTCAAAATATGCTTTAATACTTTCCTCTTTAATTCTATTTAGTATATCTGGTTTAGCCCAATATTTTACATTTTCTCCTATTTCCTTCTCCCTAATGATCATTGTGACACTTTTAGCTCCTTTTCTATATGTTTCTAATGCCGCATCAACAGCTGAGTTTGCAGACCCAATAATAGCTAGATTCATTCCAAAGTACGGATGAGGTTCTGAATAATAATGTTTTACTTTTGAAAGATTTTCTCCAGGAACATTAATAAGGTAAGGCAAATCGTAAAACCCTGTAGCAATAATTAATGCTTTTGTCGAGTAGTTATTTTTAGTTGTAGACAGATTAAAACCTTTTTTTGATTTATTAATGGTCGTGATTTCTTCATATAAATTTATTTTCAATTCTTTACTTGAAGCCACTCTTCGATAGTACTCAAGAGCTTCTGCTCTTGTTGGCTTTGGTTGTTGAGAAATAAAAGGAATATTTCCTATTTCAAGGCGGTCCGAAGTTGAAAAAAAGGTCATGTTTAAAGGATAGTTAAATAATGAATTTACTAAAGTGCCTTTTTCAATTATAGAATAATTCAAGTTTTTCTCTTTAGCAGAAATACCACACGCTAGACCGATGGGACCAGCGCCAATAATTATTAAATCTTTCATTTAACAAATTTACAAAGACTAGATTTATTAATAAGTATAAATTTTTATTATTAATATTTTATTTATTATAGATTTTAATTATAAAGAATGATAATATTTAACTAAAATGAATGTAATATAGTATATAATATAATTTTTATTTATTAAAAATTATATTTTGATTGTTTTGTCTTATATATAAACATATAATCGCTGTAATAACAGTTGTTATTGAATATTCTATTTTTATAAAAGACACAGAAAATAGTATAATTATCCACCATATTGGTAGTAAAAAGAGGCCGCAATAAAATTTTACAGTGCTATAATAAACTTTATCCTTAAATTTAGACAGTACCCATTTCGTAATAATCAATACTGGAGCGTTCAAAATATAACCAATACTACCAATTATTTTTTGAATAAATGTTAATGATTTTAGTTCTTTAAATTCTTTGACCCCACTAAGCTTATCCCTGATTTCTTTAAAAGATTCTTTCCCTTTCAAATCTCTGATCATAGAACATTGCTTTGAATAATCTTCATTTTTATCAGGAATCCATAAGCATAATTTCATCCTTGCCTCTAAAGAGTCTCTTATATTATTTATTTGTTTAACCTCTGAAATACTGTCGTCCATATAATCTTTTATAAGCAACGGATCTCCATAAACTAAATGAATAAACGCTAGAGGATTTCTTCGATTACTATAATTAATACCTATTGGCATCATATATATGTTCTGATTCGGATATTTTTTTTGAGCTGTTAACGCAAGCCTACTACTCCCTTTTGATATGGGAATCAAAAAATAATTTTCATGCTGTCTCCCTTCAGAAAAAATTTGAACAGTTTGTTTGCCTCCTAATAGTTTGTAACATTTTTCAAAAACAGCATCATTATTTTTTAAACTTCCATAACCATCTTTAATTCTATAAACAGGAACCATTTTCATAGCTGTAAATAGCCTGTGCAAAATTCCGCCAAACACATCTGAACGAGTCAAGGATGTTATAACACCACCATGTTTTACTCCTACAACAAAAGGGTCAATAACACCATTTTGATGATTGGGAGATAATATTACCCCTCCATTTTTTGGAATTTTTTCTTTACCGTAAACAGTAATTTTTTTAAAGTAAAAATAGAACCCAATTTGCATTATCGATCTAATGCCAAAGTAAATAGGATTTCTCATAGATTCTTACCATCTCTTTCGATGGGTTTTATAATTATCAATCCCCCTAGTTGAGGATCATTGGAAATGTCATATGATCCTCTATATTCTTTTCCTATGGTTGTCCTTGCTGTTGAAACAATGATTGCTTCTCTCATGATTAAATTTTTTTATGTAAATCTAAAAATGTTTTATATTTTTCAATTCCTTTAGGGCTCAAGTATGGTGATAAAAGTTCATAACACGCATCGAGGCCTTTACTTACTATGTTTTGTTTTTCATTTTTAAAATGTGATTGAGCGTACCAAAAGTGACAAGTCATCCATATTTGATTGGAGAGTTTTTCATAGGTCTCCTCAATTATTCCAGGGCCATGAACCATATCACCTTTTCCTACCGCAACATAGATCATATTCTTTATTAACATAACTGATTTATGGATTTGAAATTCCAGTTCTTTGCCTAGGACTTCATAAGATTGGATAATATTGTGAGTGTCTAGATAAAAAAATTGAAATTCTTTTTCAAATTCTAAATAGATTCTAGCCACCTCTAAAGGAGTTGAATCATCAACAAGAAGTTTGTTTTCAGCTATTCTGTTGTTTAAAACATACCCTATGTATTTACAAACAAAGAGTACTAAATCTTTTTTTGTAGCAAAATGGTAATTAAAATTACTTAGACTAATACCAGAGCCTTTTGCAATTTCTTGATTCAGAACATTAAATAAGCCTCTTTCATTAAACAAGGTGATAGAGGTTAGTAAGATTTTTTTTTTAGTTTTATTTAGTGCTTCTAACAAAAGTATTGTATTCGAAACACTAAAATATTAATAAAATTTGTATAATGAATATTAATTTATAAATAATTTAACCTCCCACCATAAATAAAACTTACAAAAGCCAGTGAAACTATTTAAAAGGATTAAAACATTTTAAGGGTTTTGGTTTTGCGTCTCAAGGTATCAAAGATGCTATTTTTCAATTTTTTTTTATTTCACTCAGGTTTTGGAATTTAATCTAAAATCTCAAAAACAACATATTAAAGCAATAAATTTTTTCCGTATCAAGATTATATAGATTAAATGAAATTAATGAACAAACCCTTGTAATTCATGAAGTTAACTATTCTTCATCTTCAATTTAACATGTAAAAAAGTATTTAAAATTTCATTTGAACGCTAAAAAATACTATATTCACAAATCGGGCCATGATGTGCCCGAACCATTTTAAAACTAATAATACAGATAGGATACTTATTTTTTTATCGTAAACATAAATCAAACTTTATATAAATAAATCATGAGAACAACTTTTATTAAGATTATTTTCACCTTTACATTTTTATTAATTGCACCTTTAGCCATAGCGCAAAATACAATTAGCGGGGTAGTAGTTGATGAAAACAACGAACCTATACCTGGTGTAAACATAGTAATTCAAGGAACTACTGAAGGTACAAATTCAGACTTCGATGGAAATTATTCAATTACAACTAATCAAGCTTTACCTTTTAATATAACTGTTAGCTCTGTTGGATTTGGAACTCAATCCATAGAAATTTCTAATTCTGATCAATCAGTTAATGTAACATTAGCTTCTGGAACCAAATTAGATGAAATTGTCGTTTCTGCCTCTCGTAGACCAGAAAGTGTACAAGATTCACCTGCTTCTGTTACAATAATAAATAGTGCAGATATTCAAAACTCTCCTTATGTTCAGGACCCTGTTTCCCAATTGGTTAATGTTCCTGGAGTTCAAATGCAGCAACAGTCAGCCCAGTCTCTAAATTTTGAGATGCGAGCTGGTTCAGGTGTTTTTGGAACAAGTACATTTGTAATGTTAGATTACAGATTTATGGTAACACCTTCTGCAGGAACTTTCTTATCATATCAATCGGGGTTATCTAATCTTGATATAAAACAAATAGAAGTTGTTAGAGGGCCAGCTGGCGCACTGTATGGGCCAAATGTTACTTCAGGTGTAGTTCATTTTTTATCAAAAAGTGCAATTGATCATCCAGGAACTTCAGCTGAGGTATTTGCTGGGACTCAAGCCAGGACGGGTGGAGCAATTCGTCATGCACAGTCCAATTCTGATGGAACTTTTGGATGGAAAATAAACGCAAGATATGCTAAAGGGGATGAATTTAAACTAGATCCTTTTGCTGATGCTGAAACTATTAGCAAGCTTTCTAATACTGTTTCTCAGCCAGTTATTAGCGCTGAGGGATATGTAGATGGATCTCAAACTGGAGCTCAACTTTTAGGTCCAGCTGATTTAGATCCGGATGGTGATGGGAATCCACTACTTAATGAATACTCAAGCTATTCTTTTAATGCTCATATGGAGTTTCGTCCAAGTGCCAAAACTACAGGTCATATAGCTGCTGGTTTGAACAATGGAGGAGGATTATTTTTTAACTCTCAAGGATATGGTGTAACCCAAGGAACTGATATGTGGGCTCAGGCTCGTTTGACATCAGGTAACTGGTTCATGAATGCATACTATAGTAAAAATAATGGTGGGGATGATGAAAATCCTACTTTCTTATATGGAACAGGTTTCCGTCAAGTAGCTAAGCGTACTGCATTTGAAACGCAAGTTCAATACAACTTTGAAATTCCATCACTTAATTCGGAATTTATAGCTGGATTTGATTATCGTAATAATGGATCCGATTCTGAAAAAACTCTTTATGGTAGACAAGATGATGATGATGACTTCTTGATATCTGGTGTTTATCTTCAAGGAAAATCTACTCTTACTGATCAACTCAGCCTTACTTATACAGGTAGGTATGATAAGATTAATTTTATAGACAAAGGAAAATTTGCTCCTAAGGTTGCTCTTGTTTTCAAACCAGATCCAAGGAATTCATTTCGTGCTTCATACAGTATAGCAACTTTTGGTCCATCTGCTCTTCAAACATATATTGATTTTCCAGTTCTTACCCTTGCACCAGGAGTATATGATGTATGGTTAGCGGGTCAAATTTTACCTCAAAACTTTGCTCCAGTTGCTGATCAAGTGTTTGAGCTAGCAGGTTTAGGCGCTAGTTTACCTATTGCAACTCCAGGGTTGCCTAATATAGTTACAACTACAGCTGTTGGAGCTTTATCAGCAGCAGGAGCTGTTGCAGCTTTATCTGTTCCAAATGCTGCTTTAGGTTATGATGGATTTTCATTGGCGCCTTTTGCTCCTATACTTGAATCGGTTTTAAACAGTTATAACGCTGCTGGAGGACCTGATCCTGCAGGTTTTAATGGAGACTTCCGTGGATACAACTTATTTGATAACGCAAATATGGATTATGCAACTGACGCGGGTAAGGCTAGGATAGGAACTGTAGAAACTTGGGAAGTTGGATATAAAGGCTTAATAGAAGATAAATGGGCAATAGGATTAGATGTATATAGCTATAACCGTAAAGGATTTACTACATTCACTGCACTTGGACCTACATTTGGTTTAAGTGGTTTTGACACGGCGGCCTACGGTGCTCAAGTAGGAGAAGATGTTGCCGCTTTAGTTGCCCCTGGTGTTATTCAAGCAATTACACCAGCTGTAACAGCAGGAGTCACTGCAGCTGTAACAGCAATAATTGAAGCAGGAACCCTTGCGGCTGTTGTAGATGGAGCAACTGCAACATATCAACAAATAGCAACTGGATTAGCAGGCTTTGGATATACAATGGAAGGAATTTCTGCTTCTGGATTATCTGAGGCTGAGATGATTGCATTTGGTCTAGGTGCTACTGCGCTTCCACCATTACAAACAACTATTGATGGAACCTATGCTGCTAGTATTGGACCTGCACTAGCCGCTAACCTTGCACCAGGTGTTGCAGGAGCATTACCTGCTGCACTAGCTGATAACGCTGCCCCAGCAATTGCTGGATTAGCTGCTTTTGCTGGAGGAGCCTATGCACAAGGAGGTGATGGCTTAGCTCAACTCGGAGGAGGGGTGTTACAACCAGACGGCACTTATTCGTTTCAAGCTATGGGTTCAGTAGAATCAGACCGAGTTCCTCAAGGCGATGGGATGACTCACGTTTCTGCAGGATATCGTTCTTATGATAATGCTGAAAGAAGTCACTATGGTGCGGATATTTCCATTGATTACATGGCCTCTAAAAATTTAACTCTTTGGTATAATGCTTCATGGTTAAGTCAAAACGTATGGACTCCAGGGGAGTATGGAGATGATGGATTACTTTTCGCATCTCATTTAAACGCTCCACTATGGAAATATAGAATGGGAGCTAGATTGACTGGAGATAATGGATTTAGAGCAAGTCTTTCGTTCCAACATGATGATTCTTTTGAAGCCAGTCAAGGATCTTTCTTTTCTGGTGTTACAGATGAAAAAAATCTTGTTGACTTTAGTATTGGAAGAAAATTTGGAAAAATCCAACTTGATTTAGCTGCAACTAATTTATTCGATCAAAAATATAGAGCATATCCAGGCATGCCAATTATTGAGAGAACAGTAATATTAAAAGCAGGATTTAATTTCTAATACAGTATACAATACTGAAAACAAAGTCGCCCTTTTTATATCTTAGGCGTAGAAAATGGAATAGAAAGAGCAACGGGTTGTTGCTCTTTCTGATTTTGGAAGTGTGTTGTTAATCATATTAAAGACTTGATAGAATCTAATAATTAAGCTTTTCCACTTTTATTCATATTAAAATAAATAATAAAACTAGCTACAACAATATGTATAAGCAATTGCTTGTTCTAGCATTCAGCACACAAATACGATTACCTATTAAAGACTTACCCAAAGAAGTAGTTCAATCTATTGTGTGGCTTCTTTCGGAAGAATTATTCTATATAAATGTTCATGAAATGGTTTTTGATGATGGATTGTATGCATGGGGATAATTCATGTATTGCTTTGTGAAGCCTATATTTCACTATGTAAAATTTTAATTTTTGTATGTTGAATACAAATTATTTTAATATTATAGTATCTTATATTTGTTTTAAAAAAATTTAATTTAAAAGTTTTAACCTAAGACTATTAGTCTATATGACTTCTTTGCTAATCAAACGCATTATGTAATTTCATAGACTTAATAGATCAAACAAATTGGCTAACTTCGGAAATTGAATACAAGGGTTCTTTATGTATGGGAAGGAACTTAAATAAAGTAGTTGTATAATTTAATATAAATTAAAAATCAAATAACATGTATAGTTTAGAAGGTCAGATAGCTATTATTACTGGTGGAGCCAGAGGTATTGGGGAAGGAATATGTGAAGTTTTTTGTAAGGCAGGAGCAACTGTTGCTCTATGGGATGTGCTTGATTCAGGAAAAGAAACCGCAAATCGAATTTCTTCTGAAGAAGGGGCGATATTTTTTCAAAAGGTTGATATTACTAGTGCTGAAAGTGTGGGAACTGCAGTTGAAGAAATTATTTCAAAATATGGAAAAATAGATATTTTAATAAACAATGCAGGTGTTATTCGTGACCGATCTTTTTTGAAGATGTCTTCTGAAGAATGGAATACAGTAATTAATATAAATCTTAATGCTCTTTTTGTTACTTCTCAGGCTGTTCTTCCACATATGAGAGAAGCAGGTTATGGTAGGATTATTTCTGCATCATCGATTAATGGATTTCAAGGGGCTTTTGGACAAGCTAATTATGCGGCAACTAAAGCAGGTGTTTCAGGATTTACTCGAGCTCTATGTAAAGAAGTAGGAAGGTTTGGAGTAACAGTAAACGCAGTAGCTCCTGGACTTATTAAATCTGTAATGTCAGATTCTATGCCAGAAGAAATAATTAAAGCTGGAATTGCTCAAATACCTGTTGGACGAATTGGAACACCCGAAGATATGGGCTATTGTTATTTGTTTTTAGCTTCAAAAGAAGCAGGGTTTATTAACGGAATAACTCTTCATGCAAATGGAGGAGCGATGCCAATGTAATTTTAAATATATGAATACACGAAACTTATTTGAATTAGAAGGTAAGGTTGCAATAATAACAGGCTCTAGCAAGGGTATTGGACTCGCTATCGCAAGGGGTTTAGCTGAACATGGTGCTAAAGTTGTTTTAAGCAGTAGAGATCAAAATGCAGTAGATTTTGTTGCAAATCAATTTAAAAAAGAGGGACTGACTGCCTTAGGGCAATCCTGTCACGTTGGTGATGAGAATCAGAGAAAAAATCTAGTTCAAAAGACTCTGGATTCTTATGGAAAAATAGACATTTTAGTTAATAATGCAGCCATCAACCCTGTTTATGATACTATTGAGAACATGAGTAGTGAGATCTATGATAAAATGTTGAATGTAAATGTTAAATCTATTTTTGACTTAAGTAACTTGTGTTTTCCATTTTTAAAAAAAGATAAAAATGGATCAATAATTAATATTGCAAGTGTTGAGGGGTTGAAACCTAGCCTTGGACTAGGAATTTACAGTGTGACCAAAGCTGCTGTAATAATGCTTACTCAAGTACAAGCAAAAGAATGGGGCAAACACGGTATTCGCTCAAATGCAATCTGTCCAGGTCTAATCAAAACAAAGTTTAGTTCAGCTTTATGGCAAAACGAAGCATTACTAGACCAGGTTAAAAACCGACTTCCCGCGGGAAGAGTTGCAGAGCCTATTGAAATGAGTGGCTTAGCCATTTATTTAGCTTCATCAGCTGGAAGTTATTCTACGGGTGGAATTTATACTGCTGATGGAGGTCATATGACTATTTAAAATATATTATTATGGAATCAAAAACTAATAACGCGTACAAATCTAAATTTAATTCTATCGATGAACTTGAAGGATTTTTAGGTAAAGAAATTGGGCTTACGAATTGGTATTCAATGAATCAAGATCGAATAAACACCTTTGCTGATGCAACAGAAGATCATCAATGGATTCACATTGATAAAGAAAAATGCGAAAAAGAATCACCATACAAAACAACCATAGCTCATGGATTTTTAATGCTATCAATGTGTTCTAAAATAATGTTTGACACTTATGAGCTTAATAATGTAGGAATGGTTCTTAATTATGGCTTAGATAAAGTAAGATTTACTAATGCGACCACTTCTGGATCAAGGTATAGAGGAAGAGTATCACTAATGGGATTTGATGCTAAAGAAAATGGTGCTAAATATAAAATGAAAGTAGTAATTGAACTTGAGGGACAAAACAAACCTGCATGTATAGCAGAGTTTTTAGCTCTTGCATATAAAAAATAAATTATGGAAAGAACCGTATTATATGATATATCTGCAGGTGTCGCAGTAATTACATTAAATCGACCTGATCGATACAATGCTGTAAATCAAGACCTAGTGGATGGAATTTCTGAATCTCTTAATAGAGCAAAAGAGGATGAATCTGTTAGAGCAATTGTTTTGACCGGTGCAGGAAAAGGATTTTGTGCGGGAGCTGATATGTCAGTTTTTGGACAAGAAGTTACTCCTGAACAAAGAAGGGATTATATAATAGATCAATACCAACCCTTAATGCGTCAATTTTTCAATTTGAATAAACCAATAATAGGAGCAATTAATGGCACAGCAGCTGGAGTTGGAGCTGCTTTTGCATTAGCCTGTGACCTAAGAGTAATGAGTGATAAAAGCGCAATTTTATATGCCTTTATAAATATTGGTTTAGGCCCAGATGGTGGAGCAAGCTGGCTTCTTTCTAGACAAGTTGGATACAGTAAGGCATTTGAAATTGCAATAAGTGGGAAAAAAGTTATGGGTCAGCAATGTTTAGAATTAGGCTTGACCAATAAAATAGTTGAGAATGATGAAATTGTAAATGATGCCATTAATTGGGCTAAAGAATTAGCAAAAAGACCAACTTTAGCCATTAGAATAACAAAAGAAGATATTGTTCATTCAATGAATAATGATTTAGATAGTACCATTGCTTTTGAGGCTCAGCGACAAGTTTTAGCTTTTAAAAGCTACGATTTAAAAGAAGGAGTAACTGCATTTGTAGAGAAAAGAAAACCAAACTTTAAAGGGAAATAATCAAATATATAAATGAACTTAGAAGAAGTAAAATCAAAAATTGCCAAGTTTGTAAAAGAAGAATTATATACGTTAGAACCTTGGATTTTAAATTGTGAATGGGAACAAAAACTCCCAAAACTTAATGAGCTAAGAGATAAGGTTAAATTACAAGGGCTTTGGTTGCCTCAAATTCCTAAGGAGTATGGAGGTCTCGGACTCTCTAATGCAGAACATGGTGAGGTAAGTGAAATTTTAGGTGCAAGCCCATACGGCCATTATGTATTTAATTGTCAAGCTCCTGATGCAGGAAATATGGAGATTTTAATAGAGTTTGGAACTAAAGAGCAAAAAGATAAATATTTGAAGCCTCTATTAAAGGGTGATATTCGTAGTTGTTTTGCGATGACAGAACCAAATTTTGCTGGTTCTAACCCCGTTAATATGGGAACTGTAGCAGAAAAAGAAGGAGAAAATTATATAATAAATGGTCATAAATGGTTCGCCTCTGGATTTGATGGCGCTGAATTTGCAATCGTAATGCTAATTTCAAACCCTGATTCTGAAAATCCACATAAAAAAG
>ERZ1046367.1381-NODE-1381-length-14247-cov-4.857173_pt1 | contig 14247 bp, 10 predicted proteins | sample MGYA00383091_ERZ1046367 | MGnify/ENA primary metagenome ERZ1046367 (study PRJEB29581, sample SAMEA5548361) | metagenome | biome: marine; feature: coastal; material: water | depth 50 m | study: Short-term variability in the microbial, nano- and picoplankton... | reverse complement strand
GGATTGCAGCAACAGCGTAAATCAATAGCGCCACGACGACACCAGCAAGTACGAATGGTACACCGTGCAGAAGAGCAGTCGTGAACGGCACATCCGCAGAGGACACGCCAACGCGCCAGATCGTGAGCAAGGCGAAATAACCAATCACCCAGTTCAACGCCCAAGCATCGCGCGCAAGACGGAGCGCGTTGGGGCTGCCCTGCCAGAGGATCTGCTCATCACTTGGCAGTTCCTCTGGAAGGCCGCGAATCGGTTCAAATTTAAAGTCGTCGTGATTCATCTGTAGTCCCTCAAAAATAGGTGCCGAACCCTGGCGAGAGGCCCGGCAGATCTTTATTTAGAGCAATGGCTCGGAACGGCTTGGGTCCGCGTAAAGCGTGCCACCACCGTAATAGGCCATGATCTTTTCCTCTTCCAAAAGCGTGACTTGCTCGTCGCTCTTGGTGCCGGGGATATCTGCGAAATGAGTACCGTATAGCGCGCGTACTTTCACGTGATCGCCTTTGATCCGGCAGAAGTTGATTGGCAACAGACGTGTCTCACCCGATCCTTCAGGGTTCAAATCAATCGTCAGGAAACGCACCAATTGCTCTGGTACATCGACCCACATATCAATGCAGCGTCCGATGATTTCACCGTCACCCGCCATTACGACCAAGCCGCGCGGATCGCGGCCCGCAGAGAAGGCAAAATCAGGCAACTTAGAGAGCGGCTTGATCTTCACATGACCGTGCGCATCAAGCTCTGGGTGATCCTCGCGCGGGGCCCACGAAGCGGCACCAACGCCATCAATCATTGGGTTGCCCGTTGGAATATAAGGGGATCCAGCAGCGCGTGCGCTTTGCTCAAGTGCGAGATCTTCACGATCGCCGCGCTGACCTGAGGGCACAGTCAACTCACCGCGGCCATCAGGTAGAATGAACGTTTTGTCATTTGGCACAGGAAACGGCCCTTGGTTGGGCGCTGCGTTGCCTTCTTCGTCTTGCAAAGGATACCCTTCGCGCATGTTTTCGGTCTGAAGATAGAAAATCAGCAGTGCGAAAAAGATCCAAAACATCCAAATCGCAGCACTTGCGAGATCGAAGTTTCCAAAAAATTCTATGCCTATCATAGTCGCCTCCTATGGGGTTTAGGTTGGGAAATCAGACAGCTCGAGGCTGCGTTTTTCTGAAGAGTTAAGCGGTTTGGCTCGAACAAGAGGACCAAGCGCGATGAGAGTGATGAACAGTAGCCCGATTTCGAGCTGGTAGACGGCGGAATATCCGATGGAGGGGGAGGTGAGCGCGCTGCCAAGAGCGCCGCTTTGTCCCGCCGTATTCACCAGATCACGGATCGCACCACCGACGAAAATCGAAAGGCCTGCGCCCGTTGCTTGCGCGGCGCCCCACACGCCAAGCGCAAGGCCACGACCAGCAGCGCCTTTGACTTCGATCGTCATGGCGGCGGTCAGCGTTGCAACAGCAAAAAGTCCGCCACCAAGACCGATAAGGGCAGCGCCAATAAAAAAGAGAACGGGTGAATTCATCGGTGCAGAGAGCAGAACCGCGCTAAACGCAGCGATCCCAATAATCACACCGCGACCCCCAATGCGAAACGGGTCAATTCCAAGCGAGAGCCAACGTGCAGCAAGGCCAAAGCCAAGCAAAGCACCACTTGCCCACATCGCAGTGAGCAATGTCGTCGCAGAAACAGACAGACCCAGAATTTCACCGCCGTAAGGTTCAAGCAAAACATCCTGCATATTGAACGCCATCGTTCCAAGGAAGATTGTCACGATCAAACGCGTCACATTGTTTTCGTTGGTGAAGTCGGACCAAGCGGCGCTGAACGCTGGCTTGGGCGCACTTCGAACTTCACGGCTCATGGGAGAGAGCTTTTCCTGCTTCCAGAGTGCTATGATGTTCAAAGCCAAGGTCATCACAGCCGCGCCTTGAACGACTTGCACCAGCAAAAGCGCCGAGTAATTGCGCAACAGCGTGCCGATTATGACGGCCGACACTCCCATGCCGAGTAAGTACATCACATAAAGTAGTGATACGACCTTCGCGCGCGTTTCTTCTGATGCGCGATCTGCGGCAAGAGCAAGCCCTGCTGTCTGTGTCATATGCATGCCAAGCCCTGTGAGCAGGAAGGCAAGCGCCGCTGCGACTTGGCCGAACATGCCCGCATCCAACGCGGTATCGCCTGCCAAAACCAACAAAGCCATCGGCATAATCGCAAGGCCACCAAACTGCCAAAGCGTGCCGAACCAAAGGTAGGGAACCCGCTTCCAGCCAATTGCGGAGCGGTAGTTGTCGGACTTGAACCCAAGGATCGCGCGAAACGGCGCAATCAAAACGGGGATCGCGATCATCAAAGCCACGATCATCGCAGGCACTGAAAGTTCCACGATCATCACGCGGTTTAATGTGCCCAGCAGCATGACAGCCGCCATGCCGACAGAAATCTGAAATAGCGAGAGGCGCAAGAGCTGGCTCAGCGGCAAACCCTCGCTTGCGGCATCCGCAAACGGCAACATCTTGAGTGTCATGCTTTTGACGATGTTCTTGCTCGCGATCATGCACGGAACTCCAGCGCTTGGGAGATGTAGAAGCCGGATGAGACACGTTCGATCTCGCGGATTTTGCCTTTGGTGGCAGCCGCGATTTTAAAGGATTGATGCGGGATCATTGTGGGCGAGCGATCAGAGCGTGGAAATAGTTTTCCTGCGCGCCACATCATCATCAACAAAGGCGTTCGCGGTGCGACAGTGAATGCCATATTGCCGCTGATACGCGGCGCAAGCCCATCCAAAATCTGGCCAACATCTTCAGCTGTATAGTAGATCAAACTGTCCATCGCGACGATATGATCAAAAAGACCAAGACGCTTATTAAGCATGTCACCTGCGGAGAATGTGAGCGATCCGGCAACACGATCAGGGCGACGTTTCTGTGCGATACCAATAAGCTGCGGTGAAATATCAACGCCGACCACATCCGCACCGCGCTTAGCCAACTCAAACGCCAAAGTGCCCGTGCCACAGCCCGCATCGAGTACGCGCGCACCATGCAAATCAAGCGGTAGTTGAGAGAGCAGCACATCACGCATGCGATCACGTCCTGCACGCACAGTGGCGCGAATGCCCGACACGGGCGCATCTGATGTCAGCTGCTCCCATGTGCGGGTCGCGGTCTTGTCGAAATAGGTTTCGACGCGCGTGCGTGTGGCCTCATAGGTCATTTAGTCAAAACCCAACAATTCAAAGATTTCGCGATCAGGAAGGGGATCCGGTGCCAGCGGTAGCGTGCCGTTATAAAGCGTCTCCGCGAGGCGGATGTATTCCTTGCGGACCTGAACGATGTCTTCCTCGTCAGGCATCTCGAACAGCGTCTTTTTCTTTAAACGCGAGCGACGGATCGCATCAAGATCCGGCATATGCGCGATGCGGCTGAAGCCGACGGTGTCACAATAGCGATCCACCTCATCCGTGTCCTTGGAACGGTTGGCAACACAACCCGCAAGACGGACTTTGTAGTTCTTCGATTTTGCCTGAACCGCCGCAATAATCCGGTTCATTGCATAGATGCTATCAAAGTCGTTCGCCGTCACGATCAACGCGCGATCTGCGTGCTGCAAAGGTGCCGCGAAGCCACCGCACACAACGTCACCAAGCACGTCGAAAATCACCACATCGGTGTCTTCAAGCATATGATGCTGCTTGAGCAGTTTCACCGTCTGACCAACCACATAACCACCACAACCCGTGCCCGCAGGCGGACCGCCTGCTTCAACGCATTTCACACCGTTGTAACCTTCGGCAACGTAGTCTTCTGGGCGCAGCTCTTCTGCGTGGAAATCAACGCCTTTCAGGATGTCGATCACAGTTGGCTGTAAGCGTCCCGTCAGGGTGAATGTGCTGTCATGTTTGGGATCACAGCCAATTTGCAAAACGCGGTGACCGAGCTTGGAAAACGCAGCAGACAAGTTCGACGAGGTGGTCGATTTGCCGATGCCGCCTTTGCCGTAAACGCTGAAAACCTTGGCACCTTCGATCTTTGAACTCTCGTCCTGATGGACCTGCACGGATCCTTCCCCGTCGCCACCAAGGTTTGGAATGCTTCTATCAAGTGGGCTCATTTTGCTCCCTTTCCATAAGTTTGGGTCATTCGGCTGCAATGCCCTCTAATCTGTCTTCAATGGCGTCGGCTGCATTTTGCAGGGCTTCCAACGTGTCGGAATCTGGTGTCCAATAATCGCGATCTGATGCTTCGAGCAGACGGTTCGCCATGCGCATCGACGCTTGTGGATTAAGGTCGGCGAGGCGCTGACGCATCGCGTCATCCAGTACGAAGGTCTCGGAAAGCTCTTGGTAAATCCAAGGATCGACTTTTCCCGTTGTTGCGGACCAACCTACGGTATTGGTGATATGCGCTTCGATCTGGCGCACGCCTTCGTGGCCGTGCTTCAAGAGCGGTTCAAAGAACTTCGGGTTCAAACTGCGCGCGCGGGTCTCTAGAGAAACCTGCTCTTGCAAACTGCGCACTTTCGCGCCACCACGCGTTTGATCGCCGATATAGACGGGTGTATCTGCGCCGTTTTTGGCGCGCTTCACTGCGGCGGCAATGCCACCCAGTGTGTCAAAGTAGTGATCAACGGACGTGATACCCAGCTCGACAGATTCAAGATTTTGATAGGCAAGTTCCACGTTAGAGAGCGTATCTTGCAGCAATTCAGATTGCTTGGACGCTTCGCCATCAACACCATACGCAAAGCTTTTGCGCGACTGATAAGCATCGGCGAGATCGCCATCGTCTTCAAAAGCGGAACTATCAACGAGTTGATTGACGTTAGAGCCATACGCGCCCTCAGCATTTGAGAACACACGCAGCGCCGCAGTCTGCATATCGCAGCCGTTGGTTTCCATGAACTTCAGCGCATGTGCGCGGATTGGGTTTAGCTCCAAAGGCTCATCCGCCTCAGCACATTTTAAAGCCGCATCAGCCAGCAGTTTGGTCTGCAAGGGCAAGAGATCTCGGAAGATACCAGAGAGGGTCATCACGACGTCAATGCGCGCGCGGCCCAAGGTTTTTAAAGGCAAAAGGTCGGCGCCGCACAAACGACCGTTGCCATCAAAGCGTGGGCTTGCACCCATCAGCGCCAACGCTTGAGCGATAGGGCCGCCGTTGGATTTAATATTGTCTGATCCCCAAAGGACCAAGGCGACGGTCTTGGGCAAACCCTTATGGGTTTTGAGCAATTCTGCCGCCTGTAACGCGCCATCTTCCATCGCGTAAGCGGTTGGCATACGGAAGGGGTCGAACGCGTGAATGTTGCGTCCGGTTGGCAGAATATCAGGCGCTCGGATGACGTCGCCGCCCGCGACAGGCGTGATGAACTCACCGTTCATTGCGCTCATGAGAGCATCGAGCTCAACAGATGTAGAAAGATGCTTGTATGCAGTCTCGCGAGCAGCAGTGCTGTCAAAGCTCATTTGATCAAGCGTGTTTTGCACAGACTCTTCAGATAGTTCACGCCCAACAATATGAAGCCCGTCAGGGATCAACGCATCTTCCGTCTCCAACAATTTCAGCCAAATCGTGCTCAGGTCATCGCACTCCAAATGCACCGTTTCAGCTTGCGCGCGGATCAATTTTTCAAGTGCTACAAGACCTTCATCCGCGGGGTTCATGCTGCGCCATTTGGTCAAGCTATCCTTGAGATCCGCCAAACCACGATAAAGGCCAGAGGCCTGCAAAGGCGGCGTCAAGTGCGTGATCGTGACAGCGTTCGTGCGGCGCTTCGCGAGCGTCGCCTCAGACGGGTTGTTCGCAGCATAAAGATAGACGTTGGGTATATTGCCGATTAGACGATCCGGCCAATCTGCGCCACCACACCCATTCTGCTTACCTGGCATAAATTCTAGCGCGCCGTGCATACCGAAATGCAGCAACACATCCGCTTTCAGATCATGCTTGAGGTACTGGTAAAAGGCACTGAACGCATGGGTCGGAGCAAAGCTGCGTTCAAAGAGCAGGCGCATTGGATCGCCCTCGTACCCGAACGTGGGCTGCACGCCGACAAAGACATTGCCGAACTGCGCGCCAAGCACGAAAACTTCGCGACCATTGGATTGCACACGACCCGGTGCTGCGCCCCATGTTGCTTCGATTTCATCGAGCCATGGTGTTTTGGTCACCAAGGTATCTGCACTCACGCGCGCGGCAACATTAGCGTCTTGACCAAATGTTTGCGCGTTGCCTTTGAGAATCGCTTCACGCAGGTCATCGACGCTCGCGGGAGGCTCAAGATCATAGCCTTGCGCTTTCATCTCATGCAACGTGTTGAACAGGCTTTCGAACACAGAAAGATAAGCAGCCGTTCCAACGGCGCCAGCATTCGGGGGAAAGCCAAACAGCACGATGCCAACTGTCTTGTCCGCGTTCTCTTTGCGACGCAAAAGCGCGAGGCGTTCGGATTTTTCAACCAAAGCATCAATACGCTCTACGCAGGGTGCCATCGCTTTGACGGACCCAATCGCTTTGCATTTATGCGCGCAACCTGCGCAGCCACCAGGCGCATGACGACCCGCAAAAACAGTCGGGTTCGTCGCGCCATCAATCTCTGGCAGGGCCACTAACATCGTCGCTTCAATAGGGCTAAGACCTTGCTCACCTCCAGCCCATTCAGAGAGCGTTTGAAACTCTAAAGGCTGGGCCGCGACATAAGGCACGTCAAGCGCGCTGAGGGCATCAACGGCGCTGTTGCTATCGTTGTACGCTGGGCCACCCACCAGTGAGAAACCCGTCAAGGACACAAGCGCGTCGATCGTGCCAAGGTAGTACGCGTCAATCGCTGGGCGTCCATCAAGACCGCCTGCAAAGGCTGGAATAACGTTCATACCGCGTGCTTCAAAGCTGCGAATAACGTGATCATAATGCGCTGTATCGCCTGCCAGAATATAGCTGCGTAGCATCAAAACACCGATAGTCGGACCCGTACCCTTGCGCGGTAGATCAGCGATATTCGCTGCAATGTGATGGTCGGGCAGGTCGGGGTGATAGAGACCCGTTTCAGGATACTCAATTGGCTCTGCGGCTTTCACACCGCGCCATTCAGCACGCGAAGAATAGCGTGAAATCAAGAAGCGCACGAGGCTTTCGATATTGTCGTCCGAGCCGCCAAGCCAGTATTGCATGCTCAGGAACCAAGCGCGTAGATCTTGCGATTTACCGGGGATCAGCTTGAGGATCTTGGGCAGGCGGCGCAGCATTTTCATCTGACCCGCGCCAGAACCACCTGACTTTTTCGACGGCTTGAGCTTCTTGAGCAAAGCAATCGCACCCGTCGCAGGGCGCATCATGTCGAGATCGCCCATCTTGGTCAGTTGAACAATCTCTTGATCCGCGATCACACCGACCATCGCATCGCACGCATCACGGCGTGCTTTGAGATTAGGCAAGATCATCTGAATGTGCTCTTCTAAGAAGATAACAGAACTTACTACGATGTCTGCCGTTGCGATATCGGCCTTGGCTGCGTCAAGCGCGGCTGTATCCTTGGCCCATTCCGCCGCCGCGTGTATCTTCAACTGCAACCCTGGAAAATCCATCGCCAAAGCAGGTGCAACCCGCGCAGCAGGTCCCGCCGCGTGGCGGTCCAACGTCACAAGAACGACGTTGTATGGGGTATGCGTTACATCATCGCGCAAAGTGTGCTTTGGCCTCGTAAAGTGTGTCGATAGAGATTTGATTGAGGCCGCGCTCGGATGCGTAGTTTTCGGTGTTGCGGCGTGCTTTGCCGCGCACGAAGAACGGGATTTTCTTCAACTCTCGCTCAGCATCAGAGAGCCAGATGACGTTGTCCGATGTTTCGGGCGCGCTGTGTACAACTTCCAAAGTAGAGGCTTCAGATGGTTTAGGCGCATGACCGCCATGATGGCTTGGGCCAGCGGCATCGTTGAATTCAAAATCTTCGCGGAACATGTGCAGCAGATGCTCTTCCAGACCCATGACAAGCGGGTGAATCCATGTATCAAAGAGCACATTGGCACCCTCAAACCCCATTTGGGGGGAGTAACGTGCAGGGAAGTCTTGCACATGCACTGGCGCAGAAATGACAGCACAAGGAATGCCAAGACGCTTGCCGATATGACGTTCCATCTGTGTGCCGAGGATCATCTCTGGCTGAAGCTCTTCAATCGTCTTTTCAACGAGCAGATAGTCGTCTGTGATCAACGCTTCGACGCCATAATCCTTCGCAACAGCGCGCACACCACGTGCCATTTCGCGGTTGTAACAGCCCATGCCAACGACTTCGAAACCCATTTCATCACGCGCAACGCGCGCGGCGGCTTTGACGTGGGTGCCATCTCCGAAAATGAAGACGCGTTTGCCGGTGAGATAGGTGCTATCGACCGAGCGTGACCACCAAGTTTGGCGCAGACGGTCGCTGTCAATCTCGTTCGTAGAACCGCTTAGCTGACGTATTTCTTCGATGAAGTCCCACGTCGCACCAGCGCCGATTGGAATGGTCTTGGTGTAAGGCTGATTAAACGTGCGTTCACAATGACGCGCAGCCATTTCGCCTGTTTCAGGGTAGAGCAATACGTTGAAATGCGCTTGGCCCATCTTGGCGATATCAGCAGGCGTGGCCCCCATGGGCGCGCAGATATTCACTTCGATCCCAAGTTCATAAAGCAGGTTGGTGATCTCAGAGACATCATCGCGGTGGCGAAACCCAAGGGCCGTTGCACCGATGATATTACAGCTTACGCGCTCTGTCTTTTCCATCGGCTTGGCAAGGTGCTTGACGATCTGAAAGAACGTCTCATCCGCGCCGAAGTTTTCTTTGCGCTGATAGCTAGGCAGTTCCAGTGGGATCACTGGGATATCGAGACCCATGGTTTCTGCCAAACCACCGGGATCGTCTTGAATCAACTCCGCTGTACAAGACGCGCCAACGATGATCGCTTCGGGCTCAAACCGATCATAGGCGTCTTGGCAGGCTTCTTTGAACAGACCGGCGGTGTCGGCACCCAAATCGCGTGCTTGGAAGGTTGTGTAGGTCACAGGTGGGCGGTGATCGCGGCGCTCGATCATCGTGAACAACAGATCTGCATATGTGTCGCCTTGAGGGGCGTGCAACACGTAGTGTAACCCCTTCATCCCCGTTGCGACGCGCATTGCGCCAACGTGAGGCGGGCCTTCGTATGTCCAAACTGTTAACTTCATTCCGCGGCGACCCCGAGGATTGATTTACGACGCAATGGACGCGCAAAGAGCGAGGCGAGATCGCCTGCCTGTTCGTAAAAATGCACAGGCGTGAAAACTAGCTCGATGGCCCATTTGGTGCTAAGACCTTCGGCCTCAAGCGGATTAGCCAAACCCAAACCACAGACTGTCAAATCAGGACGCGCCTCGCGGCAGCGATCCAATTGCAAATCCACATCTTGGCCCTCGGATATCTGTGGACCAGCGGGTAACAGATCCAAATCTGGCCCATGCAATGCGTCGTGAATGTAAGGCATGCCCACTTCAATCGCGCTCATCCCGCATTCACGGGTCAGGAAACGCGCAAGAGGAATTTCAAGCTGGCTGTCAGGGAAGAAAAACACCGACTTGCCGTCCAATGCTTCAGCCGCTTGTGCAACTGCTTGGCGCGCGCGACGGCGTGGGGCTTCTGTGGTTTGCTCAAAAAGGTCATCTGACACGCCGAACTCAGCGGCAATCGCGGCAAGCCAAGCGGTTGTGCCTTCTTCGCCCAAAGGGAAAGGCGCGGCGAGATGGCGTGCACCACGGCGCACAAGCGCTGCATGTGTTTCGCCGAGGAAGGGTTGGGTTAAAGCGAAGACTGTGTTTGGCCCAATTTGCACATCCGCATCAATCGTGCGGGCAGGCAGGACTTGGACGTTCTTGATACCAAGACCGTCGAGCAGCCCAAGCATTTGATCCTCGACCACATCGGGCAAGGCACCGACGACAACCAAGTTGCGTGCGTCGGTCTTCGGCAAGACGGGAACCATTGCTGCAAGACACGCATCTTCGCCTTGGGTAAAGGTCGTTTCAATCCCAGAGCCGGAATATTCCAACACGCGCACTTTGGGCGCATAGGCTTGCGTCAGACGTTCAGCAGCACGGTTCAGATCAAGCTTGATCACTTCGGATGGGCAAGAGCCGACGAGGAACAACTGACGAATATCAGGGCGACGCGAGAGCAGCGTTTCGACTTCGCGATCAAGTTCCGCATGCGCGTCGTTCAATCCAGCGAGATCTGATTCTTCGAGAATCGCTGTGCCGAAGCGTGGTTCAGCGAAGATCATCACGCCAGCTGCGCTCTGCAAAAGATGCGCGCAGGTGCGCGACCCAACCACCAAAAAGAAAGCGTCTTGCATTTTACGGTGCAGCCAAATGATGCCTGTGAGGCCACAAAACACTTCACGTTGACCGCGTTGCTTGAGGACAGGTGCAGAGCGGCATCCGCCAGTGACGGGAGGGGGCGCTAAATCGTTCATGCCGCGAGCTCCGATTGAAGGCGCGCAGCGCGCAATTTCCACAGGAATTGACCTGCATTCACGACGTAAGTGGCATAGGCCATTAGCACGATTACGATCAGCGCTTCTGGACCGATACTGCCCGTCAAGAGACCATATAGATAAAGGGTGTGAAGCCCGATCACGACGAAGCTGATCACGTCTTCCCAAAAGAACGCAGGGGCGAAAAGCCACTGTCCGAACACCACCTTTTCCCAGATCGCACCAGTCACCATGATGAGATACAAAAGGAACGTTTTCGCGATGATGGAAACGGTTGCAATTTCATAGCCAGCACCTGTCGTAAGGTAGCGTAGAACCAGCACCAGAGAGACCAGAAAAACTGCGAATTGCAGGGGTGCTAGAATGGCCTGAACAGTGGTCCAAATGCTGTTGTCACGGCGCACGCGCTGCTCGGGCGTGTACAGCCCGATCTGTTCTTGTGCTGTTCGTGACGTGCTTGTCATGTGATCCCCTGAGACGGCTTAGCCTTTGATAAAATTTGGCAGCATAGAGTGTATCTGTCAACTTTGATTTACACATTGAAGCCAGTATTTGACTGAGAAATTTGAGTTTTCTGTTAGTTTTGGCGAAAATGCCCAAAAGTGTCATGATTTATTGACATATTTGACGCGATACGAAACGATAGCGCCATCTGTTCCGATTTTGGGCAGTGGGATTGAAGCTGCTAACCTTCGGAGGGGTGATGTGATCTCGAATCAAACGGCCGTGTTGCCGCGCCCTTTGAACAAGGTTGATGACGTTGCTATTCGCGCTCTTGCGGTATTGGCGGCGTCCAACGATCAGCATGCCTCCCGAAAACCTAAGCCCAATCTGCACACCGACCCAGAATTCGTTCAGGAACTAGTGAAACGTCTCTATGGTGCGTCGATGTCGTCTGACCGGCATGAAATTACGGGCGTTATCAAAGAGATCCAGTTAAAACACGTTAAAATCGAAGACATCATTTCGGTGCTCGTGCCTAAGACCGCACGCAGGCTTGGCCAGGATTGGGTTGAAGACACTGCATCGTTTGGCACCGTCACAATTGGATGCGCGCGGCTGCAAGCTTGTGTTCATCATCTAGAGCGGTCTTTTGCAGAGCGCCCTTTGCGCAAAACTGCTCAGTCTGGCAATTTCTTAGTTGCTGTCCCAGAAGGGGCGCAGCATACACTTGGTGCCGTTGTGCTTGCCGCCCAGCTTCGCCAAGCAGGCGCGGTGGTGAAATTGGTCTTAGATGCAAGTGCGGAACATATGTCCAAACGCGTCAAAACAGAGCAATTTCAAGCAGTTCTGATCTCAGCGTCAATTGGTCAAAACATTGAGAGCCTGCGCCAGTTCGTGCAGGCCTCTCGCGATAGGGAAAACCAGTCGAATGTTATTGTCGGGGGTAGTCTTCTTAGCGTCCAATCTGACCTGAACGCTAGGGTAGGGGCTGACGCCGCGACTAATAAATGGCAAGAGGCTATAAAATTGGGCCTACGGGGGTTGCCGTGCAGGCAGGTCGCCCTTTAAAGGAGCGTAGAAATACGTGCGTATTGGAAGTGAGAGCCCAATCAAAGGACTTCGATGAATGACGTCAGATGGTGAAATGTCTTGGACAGGCGGAGTGATCCCAGCGATCGCACCGGACGCTGTTGCGGGCATTGTATCTGGCATATCGGACTTGGCCCTTGTTGTGTCACACTCAGGTCAGATCAAAGCCGCGCAATCAAGCGCGAGCCTCACTGCGCTCGATGATATGACATCTTGGGTCGGTCGCCAGATCCAAGATTTTCTGACAGTTGAATCAGTCCCAAAATTCGAAAGCCGTTTGGCACAGTTTTTGGAGCAGGATACAGCGGTGCAACCGGTTCAGGTGAACCATGTAGCGTCTGAAAATACCGCCGAATTCCCTGTGCGCTACAGCTTTCATCGAACTGGCTCTAAGGACACGCTTCTTGTGCTTGGCAATGACCTAAGTTCCACAGCAGAAATTCAGCAACAATTGGTCGCCGCGCATATCGCGTTGGAAAACGATTACGAAGCTCAGCGCGAACATGATCTTCGCTTTCGTGTTTTGCTTGAATCTTCTGATCTCTCGACGGCTTTCATTTCAGTGCGCACGGGCAAGACTGTCGCTTGCAACGCTGCTTTTGAGACGATGTTCAGCAAAAATCGTGAAGTGTTGATTGGTGCTTTTTTTGCACAGGAATTCAAAGCGAAGGGCAGGGGTGATCTGGTTGATCAGCTGGTCTTTGCTGCGTCAGAACAATTGCGCGCCGTGGTCGCCGTCAAAAGCGCCGACGAGAAAGTGAACCTAAGCATCAAGCCGACCCTCTATCGCGGTGCCGACGGCCCAATGTTGCTGTGCAAGATTAGCACGGATAGCGCGCAAGATATGCCAAGTGATCGGCTACAATCCCAGCTTATGAACCTTTATCATCATGGCGTTGACCCGATTGTTTTTGTCGATGGTGCGGGCCAAATCCTAAGCGCCAATGATGCGTTCTTGAACTTTACTGACGTCACGCATTCGCAAAGCCTGAAAGGGCGTGCGATGATCGATTTCTTCAGCCGCGGCGCGGTTGATTTGAACGTTATGCTTGAAAACGCGCGACGCACGGGCAGTATGCGCCTCTATGCAACAAAGGTGCTCTGTGAACATGGCAGCGAGCGCGCGGTAGAAATCTCGACCACTTTGCTAAAAGCGGGTATCTCGCATGTTTTTGCGATGATCTTGCGAGATAGCAGACGTGTCGAGACTGTGCGCACACCGATGCAGCAAATTACCGAGGTTGATATGCGCTCGGTGATCGAGCTGATTGGCGGTCATTCTTTGAAAGACATCGTGGCGAAATCAACAGATGTGATCGAGAAGATGTGCATCGAAACTGCGGTTGAGATGACATCGAATAACCGTGTCGCTGCTGCGGAGATGCTGGGTCTGTCGCGGCAGTCACTTTATGTGAAACTGCGCAAATATGGTTTGGTAAACAAAACTTAAGCCGTTGCGTGCTGATCCCAAAGATCGTTCAACTGTTTCTTGGCGCTGACAATGTCGCTTCCGGTGCCAGAGAGCTCCATGAGATCAAGGATCGATTGCACGCTCTCAATGTTTTGACCGCTCACAAAGATTGAGGCATGCGGGCAGTTAATGGTGAGCGCGACGACCAACTTCATGAGCGCTTCGATAGAATGCTCGCCGCCGATGGACAGGCCGATAATCCTAATATTTGACTGCTCGATCTCTGCGACCAACGCGTCATGATCCAAACCCACTTTAAGGGTGATATCCCAGCCGTCTTTGCGAAAAAGATCCGCGGCCATACGCACACCGAGCGTGTGATCTTCACCGGGGGTGGACGCGAAGAGGGCGGTCTTGTGTTGGGTAATGGGCGTGGCCTCAAACAGATGTCGCATCCCGCGCATTATCGAGAATATACGGCCGGTTCCCAAAGTCACCTTATTGAAATCTATGCGGTCTTCTTCCCACCATTCACCAAGGAGACGGGCGGCAGCGGCGAGGTGAGACAGATAAATCGCTTCGGCGCTTTGGCCCACAGATCGCAGTTCTAAAATTTGGTTGGCACCTGCAAGTTCATCATTTGAAATCAGCGCCTCTGACAGCTTTTCCAATGTGTTCTGGCTTGGGACGGCGACAACATTTTCGACTTCACTTGCTTTGGAGGCGACCCTACGTATCACTTCTCGCGCGAGATTCGCGACAATTTCATCTGGCAAACGCGCTTTGAGTC
>ERZ1046367.1376-NODE-1376-length-14259-cov-7.431991_pt1 | contig 14259 bp, 14 predicted proteins | sample MGYA00383091_ERZ1046367 | MGnify/ENA primary metagenome ERZ1046367 (study PRJEB29581, sample SAMEA5548361) | metagenome | biome: marine; feature: coastal; material: water | depth 50 m | study: Short-term variability in the microbial, nano- and picoplankton... | reverse complement strand
TTTAGGTGTAAGTGTAATTGTAATCAGCCATCGAATGGATGATATTTTTAGTGTGTGCGATAGAGTGATGGCGCTTTTTCAAGGTACTAATTTTGCAGAATCATTGTTAAAAGATACTTCACGAGACGAGGTTATTGGCTGGATAATGGGAAAAAAAGATTAATATGGATAAAAGTCAAGATAGTACATTCGTAAAATTAATTCCTTTTTTTGAAAAATATGGAATTCTTCTTTTAATACTTATTATGGTAACGGTATTGCACATTTTACAACCAGATGTTTTTCTTTCTTGGAGAAATATAACAAATGTTTTTAAGCAAGTATCTTGGCAGTCCATGTTAGCCTTAGGTGTTTTTATGGTTATTGTAACGGCAGGCATTGATTTATCTGTTGGATCAATAATTATGCTATCCTTGATGGGTTTAGCAATTGCATCTAAAGCTGGTATGCCTTGGTATGTTGTAATGTTAGTTGCTCCAGCTGTAGGGTTTTTATGTGGCCTTTTTAATGGTCTTGGAATCACTCTTCTTAAAATGCCCCATCCTTTCATCATGACATTAGGAACCCTCTATATTTTTAGAGGTGTAGGTAATTTAATATCTGGCGGGGTTCCAATTACTGGTTTTGCTGATGAGATAAGAGTTATTGGAAATGGAAAAATTAAATTAGACGCAATATTAGGTGAGGGTACAAGAGAATACATTCCAACAAGTTTAATATTAATGATTGTAATATTTTTTATTTTTTGGGTTTTTCTTAATCATACACGTATTGGAAAGTGGATTTATGCAATTGGAGGAAATCCTGGTGCAGCTAGGGCAGCAGGCATTAATGTAAATAGAATATTAATTATTGTATATACTCTGTGTGGATTTCTTGCAGGTATAGGTGGGTTAATTTTAGCTGGAAGAACGAACTCCGCTTATCCAAATGCTGGATTACAATCAGAACTTGATGCAATTGCAGCGGTTATTATTGGAGGGGCAAGTTTCTTTGGTGGAAGAGGTACAGTTCTAGGTGTGTTTGCTGGTGTAATGATTATGGGAATACTTCGTAATGGCCTCAACTTAATGAATGTCAGTGTTTTTTGGCAACAAGTTTTAATTGGTTCTATAATTATTATAGCCGTTTACATAGATGTTCTCAGAAGAGATTTTTCTACAAGAAAATAAGATAAACTAGCAAAATTAAATAGTATATTGAAATATCAATTACTTGATTAGTATTAAATTGTTGCTATGTGTAAAGTAAAATTTTTATAGGAGGAAATATGAAATTTTTTATTTCATTAATGACAACTACCTTTTTATTGTTTTCTGGCAGTCTTTTAGCTGGCAGTCACGCTAAAACAATAATGCTAAGTACAAAAGGTCCTGGTGCTGGAAACCCATTTTGGGCTTCTGTTGAAGCTGGAGCTAAAGATGCTGCCGAAGAGTTTGGTGTAAATTTAATTATACTTTCACCACCTCAAGAGAGTGATGTAATGGCTCAAGTTGCACAAATTGAAGATCAAATCGCTAAAGGTGTTGATGGTATTGCTATTGCACCAACTGATCCAAATGCAGTTGCTCCAATTTTAGATGATGCAATCGCTTCAGGTGTACCAGTAGTATATATTGATACTAACGGTATTAACGAAGGTGTAACTTTCATTGGTACTAATAATATTAATGGTGCTGCACTAGCTGCGCAATATATTTGTGATAATGTTCCAGCTGGTTCTGATGTTGCAATTCTTCAAGGAATGATAACTCAAACAACTGGTCAACACAGAGCTGAAGGTTCTCACAAAGGACTAGAAGCATGTGGTCTAAATATTGTTGCTGAACTTCCTGCAAACTGGGATACAGCTCAAGGTATGTCAGTGACTGAAGATATTATTACTGGAAATCCAAACATTAAAGCAATTTTTGCATCTAATGACAATATGGGCTTAGGCGCTATTCAAGCTTTGAAAAATGCTGATATGCTTGATGATGTTGTAGTTGTTGGTTTTGATGCTAACCCTGATGCTGCTGCAAGTGTAGCTGCTGGGGAAATGTCTGCTACAATTGCACAATTCTCTTACAACATGGGATACATGGGTGTTGAAAATGCACTTAAATTAGCAAATGGCGAAACTATTCCAGATAACATTGATACTGGAACTGTTCTAGTTACAGCTGAAAACGCTGCTGACTTTATGTAATATAAATTAAAATTAGGCCGCTGTGGCGGCCTTTTTTTTTAAAATTCCCTAAAGAGTTTTAATGAAAAAAATTGGCTTAATAGGTTGCGGTAATATTGCTGAGACCTATTTTAAATCTCAAGATTATTTCAACAATATTAACTTTGTGGCTTGTGCAGATATTAATCAAGTTTCTGCAAAAATGAATGTACAGAGCAAAATAATATTTTATCAATGTCAGCTGATGATCTTCTAAATAATGAAGAGTCAAGACAGGCTAACTATAGAGGTGTGGTTTGTCTGAAATGATTTATTCAATTGAAAATCAAACATCTCATCGTTGTAGTGCGGAACTTTCTTTTCATGTTATGGATATAATCGAAACAACATAAGTGGTTGCAAAAACGAACAATGAGTTTGAAATAAAATCTTTTTGTTTACAATCTGCATATTTTTTAGAAAATGATGTAAAGGTTTTACTAAAATAAGTATTAAATTCATATATTTAAGATTTTTTATTTTAATTAGTATTTTTTTATAAACATTGTTTCTACTTGTTTTAAATTTTAAATCCTGTTAATCAAAGTATAATTTTTGGAGGAATGATATGAAAAAAATTACTTTTTTCTTAGCTTCTGTTGCAGTGGCATTTATGTTTTCTACTGTCGCTAAAGCTGAATATAAATTTAACTTTGTAATGCACAGTGATACAAATAATGCTTTTTGGGCTGCAGTTCATAAAGGATTTAAAGATGCTTGTGCTCAAGTTGATGCTGATTGTCAAATGTTAACTCTATCTGGTGATGGAGATCAACAAGAGCAATTACAAAACTTAGAATCTTCTATTGCTCAAGGAGTTGATGGCATTGTTACTACAATTACAAATCCAACAATTTTTGATGCTGCTGTTGATGAAGCTTTAGCTGCTGGTATTCCAGTAATTACTGCAAACACAGATGACCCTGAAGGTGCTGCTGGTAGCAACAGACTTGCATATATTGGACAAGATTTAGAAAAAGCTGGTTATGAACTTGCTTCTGCTTTATCTAAACAATTTCCTGCTGGAGACATACATGTTCTTATTGGTGTAGCTGACATGAACCAATCATGGGCTTATACTCGAGCTAATGGTATCGCACGATTCATGGAAGATTATAAAGCAGCTAACACTGACAGAAATGTTACATACGAGAAAATAGAATCAGGTATGGATCTATCTACTGTTGGAAACAGAGTAGCGGCGTATGTTCAAACTAACCCAAATACAACTGCCTATTTTGACGTAGGTTTTTGGGAAGCTGGAGCAGCTCAAGGTATTAGAAACCTTGGTTATGCACCAGGACAAATGCTTCTTGCTGGGTTTGACCTTGTTGACGTAGTTTTTGAAGAAATGGAAAAAGGCTATGTACAACTTACTGTTGATCAACAACCTTACTATCAAGGTTATATGGCAGTTCATCAGTTATACCTTATGAATAAATATGGCTTAAGTGCTCTAGATATTGATACTGGTAAAGCTATGATTGGCCCAGAAGATGTTGCTCAGATCCGTTCTTTCAAAGGAATGTCAGTAAGATAACGAGTATAAATTATTTAAACCGGGTTCTATAAAGAGCCCGGTTTTTTTTTAAAAAAGAAACAATTATGAAAAATAACAGAATTAAATCAATTTTAATGAGACCAGAAATTAGCACGCTTATAATGTTCATTGTTATTATGACTGGTTTTTTTATTGCCAATGATAAATTTCTTAGTCCAAGAAATATAAGAATTGTTATGGGTATTACCCCTGAGTATATCATTGTTGCAATTGGCATTGCTATACTAATGATTTCAGGAGAATTTGATTTATCTGTAGGTTCAGTTTTTGCCCTTGTACCAATGACGATGGTTCAACTTGTTCATCAAGGAATACCGCCTTGGTTTGCTATAGCTTTGGGACTATCAATTGGCATAGCTGTTGGTTTTGTAAATGGATTTATAACTCTTCGATTTGGCATTCCTTCATTTATAGCCACGCTAGGAATGCTCTACATTGCCAGAAGTCTAACCACTGTTGCAACTGGAGGTTTTCCTCCACCTTTTCCACATTCGTTACCAAATGAATTGTTTGTTTTTCAATTTGAAGTTTTTAGAGCATCTCTTTTTTGGATGCTAGGTGTTGCTGCTATAGCAGGAATAATGTTGCATCGAAGTAACTTAGGAAATTGGATATACGCCACGGGTGGAGATACTGGTGCAGCATCTTCAATGGGTATCAAGACTAATAATGTAAAAATGTTTTGTTTTATTTTGTGCGGTTTTCTCGCAGGTTTTGCTGGTATGATTCAGACATTTAGAATTGAAGCACCTCTTCCATCACAAGGATATCTTTTAGAGTTAGAGTCAATTGCAGCTGCTGTTATTGGTGGAGTAAGTTTATTTGGGGGAGTTGGAACAATCTTTGGTGCAGCAATAGGAGCTATATTAATTCGCTTTTTAGAGAGTGGAATTATTATGGCAAGAATTGATGCTGAGTGGTTTAGAGCAGGTTTAGGTTCTTTAATAATAATATCAGTTGTTTTCAATACGTGGGTTGTAAGACGAGGTGAAAATATGGTTCACAAAAATAATGCTGAGGAAGAATTAAAAGATGAAAATAATTCTAAAGAAAAAAAGGATGAAGCATAATGTCAAATGAAAATATAATTGAATGTAAAGATTTAAATAAATATTACTCAGGCGTTCATGCACTAAAAAACTTAAGTTTAAAAATAAAAAGAGATTCTGTTGTCGGTCTTATTGGTGATAATGGCGCAGGAAAATCAACTTTAATTAAAATTTTATCTGGAGCACATGCGCCTGACACTGGACACATATACTTTGAGGGAAATGAAGTAAAATTCAAATCTACCAAACAAGCAATGAATCTTGGAATTGAAACTATTTATCAATATTCTGCTTTGATACCTCAAATGTCTATTGCAAGAAATATTTTTATTGGAAGAGAACAAACAAATTTCTCTTTAGGTTCTATTGGATTAATGAAGTCAAAAACAATGGATAAAGCTGCAATGGATGCCTTAAATGATGTTGAGCTTCATTTACGATCACCCGATACGCCAGTTAATCAACTATCTGGAGGTGAAAGACAAGGGGTCGTTATAGCAAGAGCAATGTATTTTAAGTCTAAAGTTTTGATTTTAGATGAACCAACAAATCATTTATCTGTTAAAGAAACAAATAAAGTTTTACGTTTTGTTGAAGGTTTAAAAAAACAAGGTGTTACTTCTATATTTATTACTCATAACCTCAGTCATGTATATCCTATAGCAGATCACTTATGTGTTATGGCAAGAGGAGAAAAAATTGCTGATTTAGCAAAAGAAGATACAAGTATCGAAGAGCTGACTGATCTTCTTGTTAATGGATAAAAATCGATTATATTGACATTATGTCAAAAGTGAAAGTTGAAGAAATTAATAAAATAGATCTAGATGCTAAAACGTGGTGGCAGCCTCAGATAGATAAGCAAACTTTTAAAAGACTTTTAAAAAGAGATAATTCTAAAGCTTGGTTCCATACAATTTTATATTTTAGCGCTCTTATACTAAGTGGAATTATTACTTGCTTAACTTGGGGAACTTGGTTTGCAGTTCCTGCTTTGTTTATTTATGGAACAATATATGCATGTAGTAACGCTCGCTGGCATGAATATGGACATAGATCAGTTTTTAAAGATAGAAAACTTAATGATTTTTTTTATTACATCTCTTCTTTTTTAGCATTTTTTGAACCAATATCATGGAGATGGAGTCATGCTAACCATCACAGCAAAACTAGACATCAAGACTTAGATCTAGAAATAGCTGATCCAAGACCAACAAATTTGGGAGTACTTTTTTTTGCAGAATTTTTTGGCTATTACAGATTAAAGGCTGAGTTCACAAAAATAATAAAACATAGTTTTAGAATTTTTCAAAAAAGTGATCAGGATGACACTAAAATATTTATATCTGATCTTGTTCCTGAAAAAGAAATTAACAAGATGGTTATTTCAAGCAGGATTTTTCTTTTAATAATTATTTTTACAATAAGTTTATCATTTTATCTTAATAGTTTTCTTCCATTACTTTTAATTGTTACTCCGCAAATTTATGGTGGACCAATTTTGTGGCTTCTTGCATTTACACAACACGCAGGTTTAAAATTTGATAGTTTTGATCATAGAGAGACAACAAGAACAATTATACTAGGTCCAATTCTGGGCACATTTTTATATTCTAATATGCAATATCATATTGAGCATCATGCATGTCCTCAGGTACCGTTTTATAATTTACCAGAATTTCATTCTTTAATAAAAGATCAATTACCACAATCTAATAAAGGTCTTTTTGACGCTTATAGGGAAATTATTCCTGCAATTATAAAGCAATCAAAAGACCCTAACTATGAAATAGTTAGGCAATTTCCAGTTTAGTATTGAATTAGTTAATATTTTTTTTATTATAAAAAATATCAAATTAATTAGGGGGAAAAATGATAAGCCAGTCACAAATAGAACAGTATAATGATGAAGGTTATACTATTGTTGAAAATGTTTTTAATGCAGACGAACTAAATCCTATCTTAGATGAATTTGAAGAAATAGTTGATGATTATGCAAATAAAGCTTTCGAGGCTGGAAAGATTTCTAATAAACATTCTGATAAAGATGTTTTTAAAAGGTTAGCTGCTTTAGAATATGATTTCAAAGGATCTTCAGTTTTAATTCATCATCGAGGAGAATTAAAACCTGCTTTAGCAAATCTTTGGGGATCTAAAAAACTTTTAGACATAGTAGAGAACTGGGTTGGTAAAGACATATCAGGACATCCTGTATGGAATATTAGGTCAAAAACACCTCAAACAGCAAGAATGACTGTTCCTTGGCATCAAGATTCTGCATACTTAAAAGAAGGTGCAGAAAAAACTACGCAACCAGCTGCATGGATACCTTTTTTAGATGTTAATAAAAACAATGGATGTATGCAAGTTGTACCTGGAGGCCATAAGCCCGAAAGAGTATTAAATCATAAGCTAGAAAAAAAAGATGGATCTGTAAAAGACTCTTGGTACTTATTTATTGATGATAATGACATTCCGGAGGAAAAAATAGTAACTTGTGAAATGAAAGCTGGTTCAGTTCTTTTTCTACATCAGTTAGTTCCGCATAGATCATTAGAGAATTTTTCTGATGATGTTAGGTGGAGCGTTGATTTAAGATTTCAAAATCCTAAAGATGAAGCTGGTTTCCATACTGGTTTAGTTGATCCAATTATTATGAGAAAATCAGAAGATGTAAGCCACATTCCAAATTGGTCTGAATGGTTTAAGGGATACGAAGATCAACATACAAAATTTAGAGGTACTAGTAAAAAAGATGCATTTGACTCTACTGTTGATGGTAGTTGGTTAGATCGTTGGGATAAATAAAAACTGTTATTTATTTATGCATGTTAATCTTGATAGCTGGTATAAACCTGAGGTAGATAAAAAAAAACTTAAACAATTATCTAAAAGAAAGGATTTACCTGGTTTAATTCATTTCTTTTTTTATTTTTTATTTCTTTTTGCTGCTGGTTATCTGGCTTATGTAACAATTGGTACTTGGTGGACATATTTATTTTTCTTCATATATGGAACTATTTATGCTTTTAGTGTTGCAAACTGGCATGAGACAGTTCATCGAACAGCTTTTAAGACAAGATGGATAAATGAATTTTTTTATCACATTAGTTCATTTATGTGTGACTTTGAAGGCTTCAGATGGCGTTGGAGTCATACATTTCATCATTCAAACACTTTGCAAACTGAAGATGATTATGATCATGAGATACAGGTATCAAGACCAGTTGAGCTTATTGCTTTTTTTCTAAACTTTATTCCGCTCACTGATCTTTTATATCCACATAGACTTATTAAATATGAAGTCATTAAGCATTCAATAGGCATCTTTTCACCAGTGATTAATATTACTGCACCACCTAAAGAAAAAAAGAAAATATTATGGAACTCAAGATTATATGTATTTATTTGGTTATTAGTAATTTTGTACTCAATTTATATAGGTAGTTTCTTGCCAATTATTTATATTATATTACCAACATATATTGGAAAACCTATATGGTTTGCTGTTAACGTTACACAGCATTTAGCTGCAAAAGTTGATACTAAGGATCATCGCTTAAGTACATATTCTGTTAGAATAAATCCTTTGTTAAGTTTTTTATATTGGAATATGGAATATCATCTTGAGCATCACATGTATCCAATGGTGCCTTCATATAATTTAAAAAAATTAAGAAAAGAAATTGATGATCAGCTTCCTAAACCTTTTAATAGTTTATTTGATTTTTATAAGCATGTACTTCCATCAGTGATAGCATTGGCAACAAACCCAAAAAATTATTATAAAGTAAAATTATCTTCAGATAATGATTAGTTTAAATAATATTGAAGAAATTATTATTCAGGAAAAAAATAATCTTAAAAATAAGTCAAAAAACTATAAAGAAAATTTTTCACAAATTAAAAATTTATTATACATGAAATTATTAAAATTGAAAAACTTAATAAAAATAACCAAAACATAATTCCTGAAGTAAATTTTGATGATTTAAAATTAAACTTATAAGTGCACAATTCTCTTACTACATTGGATACATGGGTGTTGAGAATGCATTAAAACTAGCTAACGGTGAGAGCATTCCAGATAACATTGATACTTGAACTGTTCTAGTTACAGCTGAAAACGCTGTTGACTTTATGTAATAATAATACATTACTATAAACTTAGTTTTGAATAAGGCTGTTTTACCGCCTTTTTTTATTTTTAAATAACAATGTAAAATATAAATTCTTATATTTTTTTTAAAAATGACTCAAATCAAGTAAAACGTTTTATTAATTCACAACTTTCTAGAATTTATCCTTGATTTAAAAAAACCTCAGCAATATGAGATAAGTATTATTATTTAATAAATAAACAGAGGAGGAAATATGAAAAAATTTCTAATTTCAATCGCAGCTCTAGTTTTTATTACTAGCTCTGCATTCGCTGAGAGATACGTAATGGTAACTCACGGTGAAGGTAAAGACCCTTTTTGGCCAGTTGTTCAAAAAGGTGGTGAAGATGCTGCTGCTGCAATAGGTGCTGACTTTGAGTATATTTACAATCCATCTGCAGATATGGCAGATATGGCTAGCTCAATTCAAGCTGCTGCTGCAACTCAGCCTGACGGTATGGTAATTTCTTTACCAGATCCAGATGCTTTGGGTGCTGCTATTAAAGCTGCCGTTGCTGCTGGTGTTCCAGTTATAACTATGAACTCTGGTTTGGAAAATTCTGCAGCTCTAGGTGCTCTTATGCACGTAGGACAGCCAGAATATCTTGCTGGACAATCTGCTGGTGCTCGTGCTGCAAGCGAAGGTGCTACGAAAGCCCTTTGTATGATTCAAGAAGCATACAATACTGCTCTTGTTGACAGATGTGAAGGTTATGGTGAGTCAGTTCCTATGGAATTTACTGATACTACTTCAGATCCTGCAACAATTCAAACTCGTGCTACTGCTGCTCTTCAAGCTAATTCAGATGTCGATGCAGTTCTATCTGTTGGACCTCATGTCTGTGAAGCAGTTGCAAAAGCGATTGATGATCTAGGTATGACAGTACATCATTCTTGTTTTGATTTAAGTCCTGGAGTTATGGATTTAATTGGTGCTGGAAAAGTTTCTTTCACTATTGATCAACAACAACGTTTACAAGGTTATATGCCAATTATCGTATTACACCTTTACAATAACGGCGCTGGACTTCTTCCAGGAGCTAATATCCCATCGGGACCTGGCTTCGTTGATAAGTCTAACGCATCTTCAGTTGCTGCACTTGCAGGAATTGATAGATAGTTAATTTACTATCAAGGACCGTTTTAACGGTCCTTGATTTCAATAAAATTTTTTTTTATATAAATGAATTCAAAAACCCCACAAATACAAAGAAAAGAATCAGATCGGCAAGCAGAAAAAAAGTGGTATTCTCCAATTTTAGCAAGACCTGAAGTTGGTCCAATAGGAGTTTTAGTGCTTTTGTTTTGTTTGCTTGGATACTTTTCAATTCCTGAAGGTCAGTTTTCTCTAAACCCTTTTTCGGGTGAGGGTTTTAATGCACTTGGAATTAGAAATAATTTTAGAGTAATATCCCAGTTGGGAATTGTTGCACTTGGTGCAGGAATGCTAATTATCGCTGGCGAGTTCGATTTATCTATAGGCTCGATGATAGGTTTTGCTGGTGGAAGTATGGCAATGATTTTAAAATGGGGTTTTGCAATTGTGATACCTTATATTTCTTTTGTTGAAGGATTTCATATTGAAACGATAACAATATTTGAAATTACAAACGTTTCACCACTTACGGCAATATTAATAACTCTGTGTTTAACACTTCCTTTTGGTTGGTTTCAGGGGTGGTTAGTAGTAAAAACTGGTATAGCTTCTTTTATTGTAACGCTAGGTGGATTATTTTTTCTGCGAGGTTTAACTGAAGTTTGTTACCGTGCTTTTAATAGAGCTCCAGATCAAACAGCAGGATCAACAACAGTTACAGATCTTCCAGATATAAAAAATATTATAAATGTTCCAGGTCATGGAGAGATGGAGAGAGATGCTGCTAAATCTCTGCCAAATGATCAATTATTAGAAATTCTAAAAACAGCCCCAGCAGAAACAATAGCAAAAATATCAGAAAAATTAGCATATGTTTATGAAAATGTTGCTGCTTATAAAACTTTATCTAATCAATCTAAAATGGTTAGTTCTTTAGAAAAATCTCTGGCAGGAGCAAAAAAATCAAATAATGAATCAATGATTGAATTATTAACAAAAAAAATTGAAGCAGGAGTTAGTGTTCCTGATGTTGCTGTAAAAGCTGTGACTGATATTGATATTGCAAAGGCTTATATTGATACTATTATTACTGCTCGCCCAGTAGCTCATTTTTTTGGTGGAGATATTATGGAGCCAATTTTTAATTGGTTATATTATACTGCAGATTGGAATGTAAATAATTATGGGAATCAGTTTGCTCCAGGAATGTATTCTTGTATTATGATATGGTTTTTGATGGCTCTTATTTGTTATTTTGTTTTAAGCCGTACACAAGCAGGTAATTGGATTTATTCAACTGGAGGAAACTTAAGCGCAGCACAAGCAAATGGTGTTCCAACAAACAAGGTAAAAATTTCGTTATTTATGTTTACCGCTTTTTGTGCAACAATGTTTGCTGCTTGCCAAGTTTTTGAAGTTAATACAGCAGACACAGCAAAAGGAAATTTAAAAGAGTTGGAAGCAATCGCTGCAGCTGTTATCGGAGGGGTTGTTTTAACTGGAGGTTTTGGAACAATTCTTGGAATAATCTTAGGGACAATTATTTTTGGTATAGCAAAAGAAGCTTTTTTTTATATCCCAGGTATTGACGGATCTTTTTATAGAGTTTTTCTAGGAGCGGTGCTTGTTACAGCCGCTTTAACTAATGAAAATATTCGCAAAAGAATAATAGGAAGTATTTAAAATGGTTAAAAATGAATTGCCATTAATACAGATAACAAATCTTGTTAAAAAATTTGGTTCTTTTACTGCATTAAATGGTGTTTCATTGGATGTATATCCAGGAGAAGTTCATGCACTTTTAGGTGATAATGGTGCAGGAAAATCAACCTTAATCAAAGTGTTGTCTGGAGTTCACCCAATGACTAGTGGAGAAATTAAAGTGGATGGGGAAATTGTAAATTTCAATTCTCCAAGACAAGCCTCTGATGCTGGAATAGGAACAGTTTATCAAGATTTGGCTCTAAATGCCCTAACATCTGTTACCAGAAATTTTTTTCTAGGTCGTGAACTAAAAAGTGGACTAGGATCTTTTGGTGTTATGAGAATGAAAGAGATGGATGAAATAACTACGACTGAAATGTCAAAAATTGGAATTAATATTTCTGATACAAATCAGCCAGTAGGAACTATGTCTGGTGGTCAGAGACAAACATTAGCCATAGCAAGGGCAATATATTTTGGAGCAAAGATTTTAATATTAGATGAGCCCACTTCAGCACTTGGTCAAAAACAGCAAATGGAAGTTTTGAAAACTATAAAAAAAGTTCAACGTCTCGGGAATATTGCCATTATATTAATTACACATAATGAGATACATGCACGCCTTATTGCAGATCGGTTTACTTTTTTAAGCTTAGGAGAAGTAATAGGCTCTGGATTATCATCTGAGCTTGGTGGAGATGATGTAAAAAGATTAATGGCTGGTGGCGCAGAAATAGGTGACCTTGCTAAAGAATTAGAACTGTAATTTTTTTATTTTCTTTTAATATTTTTTAATTTAAACTTTTTTTTAAATGAAAAAGTTTACTAAAGAAAATTTTAATATCGAAGAGGCTTTAAATGAATTGATGTTAGAATCTGGTGTTATAGTCTTAAGTAATGTTTATAATTTAGATGATATTAAATCTGCTAGAGAAATTGTAAATCACTATGCTGATACACAAGATCAAAAAGAGTCACATTTTAATGCTGAAGCAGAAGCTTCAGGAAAAATTAACTTACAACAACGTGTTTGGAATTTATTTGGTAAAGGAAATGTATTTTCAAAATTAATTACTGATGATCTTATTTTTTCACTTATGTCCAAACTATTAGGTAATGAGTTTTTTTGTGGTTCTTATTGTGCCAGTAGGTTGTTACCAGGATCGCCTGGTCAAGAATTACACATAGATTACCCTTACTGGGATTTTTATAAAACAGAGACTTTTCCAATGGGATTAAACAGCTCTTTTGCACAAAATTGTCAAGTTACAATACCTTTAGATGAATGTTCGGAAGTATCAGGAGCCACTGCGTATATTCCTGGTTCACAAAAAAAACTTCATTATCCAAATCAAAACGATGATTTTTCTAATAGACAGCAAATGATTGCTACTCCTGGTGACTTAGTTTTTTTTAATGGCAATTGTTGGCACGGTGCTTCTCCAAATAAATCTGATCATCAAAGAGCTGCATTGCTCATTGAGTTTCTTCCAAAATATATAAAACCTGTAGAAGATCTAATCACATATTTAGATGAAGATTTTAAAAATAACTCGAATAAGAGAGTTAGACAACTCTTAGGTTTGAATTATGAATACCCAAAAATAATGGATGTAAGTAAAAAAAAGAATAACATCGGTATTGGCTATAAAGCTAAATAAAACCTATTTTTCTTATCCAAATTCTCTATAGATATTGTTAATAAATTTTAAGAAATATGAAAAATATTGGACTTATAGGATGTGGAAATATTGCTGAAACATATTTTCGAGCGCAAGATTACTTTAACAATATTAATTTTATTGCCTGTGCAGATAAGTTTCCTGAAGCAGCAAAAAAATGTGCTGAACAATATAAAATAAAATCATTAACAGTAGATGAAATATTAAATGATAGTGATGTTGATGTTATTCTTAATCTTACAATACCCCAGGCTCATTATGAAATTTCAAAACTTGCTTTGGAGTCAGGTAAACACGTTTACAGTGAAAAACCAATGTCTATCAAATATGATGAAGCAAAAGAGTTAGTAGATTTAGCCAATAAAAAAAATTTATATATTGGAAATGCCCCAGATACTTTTTTAGGCGGCGGCGGACAGGTTGCAAGACAGTTTATTGATAGAGATGAAATTGGACAAGTTTTGACAGGCAATTTTATTTTTGCTTTTCCTGGCGTGCAAGAATTCCACCCTAATCCCGAGTCATGGTTTCAATCAGGTGGAGGTCCAGTTATTGATATGGGTCCTTATTTTTTTACAACATTAGTTAACCTTTTAGGACCAGCAAAAAATGTTAGATCACGAGGAAAAAAGTTTTCTAATCAAAGAGATTATTTAGTTGGCCCAAAAAAAGGACAATCGTTTGACGTTGAGATACCCACTTCTGTAATGTTTGATGTTGAATTTGAGAATGAAACTATAGTTCAGGGATTTATTTCTTTTGATGTTCAAAATCATGCAAGAAATCATATGGAGTTATATG
>ERZ1046367.1340-NODE-1340-length-14531-cov-33.961108_pt1 | contig 14531 bp, 13 predicted proteins | sample MGYA00383091_ERZ1046367 | MGnify/ENA primary metagenome ERZ1046367 (study PRJEB29581, sample SAMEA5548361) | metagenome | biome: marine; feature: coastal; material: water | depth 50 m | study: Short-term variability in the microbial, nano- and picoplankton... | reverse complement strand
CATCAAGGTTTCCTAACGATTCTTTAGTTTCTATCATTGCAAATTTAAGTATCTCGTCATTTGCATATTTAGGATAATCTGCACCTCCGTAAAGAAAACCTCTTACTGGCCCAAAACTTCTGTATCCTTGAGGAGGGTACATACAAGCTTGAACAAAGTTTTCTGTTTCTTTTCTATTACTTACCATTGGACAAATTATTCCATAGCAACCAGCATCTAAAATTTTCATTATTTGACCTGGTTCATTCCAGTTAACTCTTGCTAAAGGTGTTACTTCAGTTGCTGATATAGTCTGCATCATTGGTAAAGCGTTAGCATAGTCAATTAAACCGTGCTGCATATCTACTGTAAGTGAGTCCCATCCCTCATGCGCCATTACTTCAGCTGAAACTGTACTAGGAATTTGTAGCCAACCATTTAATACTGGCTTACCATCCATCATCATTTGTTTAATTTTATTTTTTCTCATTAATCTAATTCTTTATATTTAAATTTATAAATCGATACAATATTACAATACTAAATTTTTTAAAATAATGATAATAGAATTTAATGAAAAAAATTTATGTTGATGATGTAGGAAAAGGCTTTCCACTAGTTTTAGTTCATGGATATTTAGGGTCATCAGAAATGTGGTGTCATCAAAAAGATTACTTTTCTAAATTTTGTAGAGTTATCACTCCTGCTATACCTGGATTTGGGGAAAGTTCAGATATTAAATCATTAGATACAATTGAAGGAATGGCATCAAAAATTATAGAAATAATTAATGAAAAAAAAATAGAAAAATTTAATCTAATGGGTCATTCAATGGGTGGAATGGTTGTGCAAGAAATGACTAAAATTTTAGGAAACAGAATAAATAAATTAATTTGTTTTGCTACAGGGTCAATTGGGGAAATACCAGGAAGATTTGAAACTATAAATGAAACGCGAGAAAAAATAAAAAAAGATGGAGCTAAAGTGACATTTTCTAGAGTACCAAAAAAATGGTTTGTTAAAGGTGATAAAGATAAGAATTATTATTTATGTGAAAATGCTGTTAAAAATGTATCTTTAGAGAGCGCTGATAATGCACTTGTCGCTATGAAAAATTGGATAGGAATTGACCATCTCAAGAATATTACAAATAAAACACTTATTGTTTGGGGTGACAAAGATACTTCATATAACTTTGAACAAGTTAAAATATTAAATCAAAATATTAAAGATAGTAAATTAGAAATTTTCAAAAATTGTGGTCATAATGTTCACCTTGAACAAACTAATGAATTTAATTATTTAATAGAAAAATTTATTAAATAGTAAATATATTTCTTATTTTGAATAATACTTAGTATTTAATTAACCTTTAACAGCACCAGCTGTTAAACCACTGATTACTTGTTTTTGGAAAAACATTATTAGTAAAAATAAAGGTGCTGTAGCAGAAACAACAGACGAAACTGCCCACATTAAATTACCTTCATGTTGATTAGTACCAAGATAGCTTTGTATCTTAGGAACCATAGTATGATTTTCCTGATTTAATAATAAAGCTGTAACTGTAAAATCATTATAAGCTAACATTAAGCTAAATAGTCCAGCAGTTATAACTCCAGGCCACATCACAGGCATAATTATGTGTCTAAAAGTTTGAAAGTAGCTACATCCATCTATTAGTGCGCTTTCATCTAGTTCCTTTGGAACTGTTTTAAAGAAAGAGTAAAGAAGCCAAAGTGTAAAAGGTTGATTAATTGCAATTAAAACAACAATTGTAGTGGGCAAAATTCCCCAAATTTGTAATTGAAAAAATGGAAATAGATATCCAGAGACTAAAGTAATATGGGGCATTGCCCTAAATACTAATGCAGCAATTAAAATCCAAAAAGCGTAGTTTTTTGTAGATCTAGACAATGCATAGGCTCCTAAGGTTCCAAGAAATAGAGAAACTGAAACAACACTTACTGTAACAATTATAGTATTCCTTGAAGCTTTCCAAAACTCACCTTCAAACCAGGCACCACTATAAGCTTGGATTGTAAAACTTTTTCCAGTTTCTAATAATGTGTTAAAAGCTGTTATTGCATACCACCAATCAGCTCTTGAAAAAAAGTCTGCTCTAACTTTAAAAGAACCCCAAAAAGTCCAAATAAATGGAAAACATGCTATCAATAACCAAACAACTATAAACATAGTATTGAAGGTTTTTAAACTATTTGATTTTTTATCTAATCCGTAATCCATTATTATCTATTTGTTCTAAATTCTCTCCAAGTTCTTATTAAAACTGGTGTTAGTATTATTGCTATTCCAATTATTGTCATTATTGAAGTTGCAGCAGCTGAGCCAAATAAAATAACCTCTTCATTAACTAAATTATCATATATCAACCAAGACAATGATTGAGCACTACCCTGTGCGCTAAAACCAATGATAGGTTCAAATACTCTAAAGTTATCCATTAAAGAAATTAAAGCTACAAATGTTACAACAGGATAAATATGAGGTAAAACAATATGCTTAACTCTCTGAAATCTTGAAGCACCATCAATAATAGAAGCTTCTAACGGTTCCTGAGGAACTGTTTGTAAAGCTGCATAGAATACTACAAAGGCAAAAGGGGAGTGATGCCAAATACCATAAATAATAATTGTGATCCAAGTCAGTGTTTTAGAAGATTTAACTGATAGATAAGGATCATTCATCAATAATTGTAAGTTTGCTCCAATAATTCCTTCTGCATCTACCATCCAAAATAAAACTAAAGAACCAACTAAGGGAGTAACAATCATCGGCAAGATTGTACCAAAGATTAGTGGTCCTCTTATTTTTCTAGATACCGCATTGAGACTTAAGGCAATTATAAAACCCAATAAAAGAACACAGGGAGTTACAATGATACAATAGGTTAATGTAAAAATTAGAGCTTTATAAAAGGGGAGGTTGGTAACTTTACCAATAAACTCTCCAATAGAATTGCTTTCTTTCCACAATGCTGAAAGTTCATCAAAAGCTAAATGATTTCTATCAACATATGTTCCAAATCCATTAAATTTTCCAAGGGGCTTCTCTTTTTTAATCCTTAATGTTTCTTCCTGATTAATTTGTACTGAAACTACACATCCAAATGGATCACATTTTTTAACTTCTTTTAATATTTGATCATGCTGTGAATAAAAAGATTGAATACCAGTAGAAATAATAGGTAGACCAATGAATAAAATCATTGCTAACCCAGTCGGTAAGAAAAACCAAAAAAAACTTTTATTAGGCATGAATTTTAGTTAAGTGGGGATTGAATCCCCACTTAATAATATTTAGACTTTATAGAAAACCTTGTTCTTTTGCTTTAGTCATGTAAGCAGCCTCAACATCTTTTAATGCTTGTTCAGCTGTTTCATTTCCTTGCAAAAATTCAACAATTTCATTACCTAATGCACCGTGCATTAATCCCATTTGAGGTAACATTGGATAAGGTTTTGCACCCATTTCTACAGCTTTAATAACACCTATAGATTTTGGTCCTGGTTTAAAACCTTCAATTAACCATACAGCTTGATCGGCAGCTTTTGCAACCATCTCTTTTGATGAAGCCGCGTGTGCCATTGCTCTAAAAGAAGCTTCTGCATCAGCATCAGATCTATTTTGAGCAAGAGTAAAACCATCCCACCATAATGTTGTTGCAGGAATATTTCCACCACCAACTGTAGCAGGTGCAATTAATTTGGTTGCAGCAGTAATTTTTGCATCACCTTCTGCATCTAATAATGTTCCTGCTCTCGAGGCCCATAAAGTCATAATAGCAACATTTCCAGCTTCCCATTCAACTTTAATTGCTTCACTATCATGAGTTAAAAAATCTGGATTACTTAAATCTGCTAATTTTTTAAGCATGTTGAGTGTTGCTATACCTTGAGCATTATTAATACTAGGTTTTGCTGAACCTGCTTTAAAAAATTCTCCACCATGTCCAATGTACATGTTAACAAATTCTTCAGCCAAATTCCAGCCAGCTTTATAAGCTGCAGCATATGGATATTTCATTTTACCAGCAGCTCTAATTTTTTCAGAGGCTGCCACTACTTCTTCATAAGTTTTTGGAGTAGAAATACCATGTTTTTTTAAAACATCTGTTCTTATATATAAGTGTTGTGCATTAGCCATAAACGCTACAGCCATTACATTTCCATCAATTGTTATAAGTTGAGATTCTTGAATTCCTTTACCATATTTCTTAACTAGATCATTCATAGGTCTAATTAAACCGGCATTCATTAGTGGAACTATAGAACTGTTTGCTGCAACTCTAACAGAAAATTCTGAAGGGTTTGCAGTTAAAGCAGGTACAGCAATTTTGTTATGTTCAGCTGAGTGTGTTACTTTTAATTCAGCTTTTCCTGTACATTCTTTTGCTGTTTCTACAAGAGTTCTTAATGCTGGAAAATCATTTGCTAAAATATTGATTGATCCAGTTTTAATATTACAGTCTGCATTAGCAAAAGTACTAAAGAGTAAAAATGATAATGTGATTAATATTTTTTTCATATTATAACCTTTCTTTAAATTAATAGTTTTAACGATATTAAATACCTAGATATATTTATTAGGTCATTTTGGCGCTTTTTTTATTATTTTAATAGTAAAAAATTAAATAATCTTTGAAGCTAATTCAGTACCAATTACTAATGATTCCAGTTTTTTATAAACAATATTTTCATCAACATTACCAAAACCTGCAAATGTACTAAAACCACAGTCAGTTCCAGCCATTAATTGTTCTCGATCGACAACTTTTGAAAATTGCACCAATCTATTTTTTACAACCTCAGGATGTTCAATAAAGTTTGTAGTAGAATCAATTACACCTGGAGCTATAATTTTATCTTTTGGAACTTTGATATTTTCAAAAGCTTGCCACTCATGAGAATGTCTTGGATTAGATGACTCTAGCAAATAAGTTCCAACATTTGCTTTTAAAATTAAAGGCAAAATTTTTTCTAAAGATATGTCGTGTGAATGTGGGCCCTCATAATTACCCCAGCAAATATGCATTCTAATTTTTGATGAAGGTATATTTTTTATTGAATGATTAAGAAATTCAATCTGCTTTTCAGCTCTTTTTAAAAACTCAACTTCTGATAAATCTTTGAAAGTCATATGTCTTGCTAACGCTAAATCAGGACAATCTAGTTGTAAGTTAATATCATTAGAAACTATTTCCTCATATTCAGACGTCATAATATTAGATAAAGCATTTAAATAATCGTCATCATCTTTATAAAATTTATTAGGCAAAAAAGCAGATATTACACCTGGTGATGCAGCATTCATAAAAGCTTGTTTATGATTATTATTCTCAAGAGCTGATTTAAAATTATCTATATCTTTCGTAAGGGACAGAGTATCTTTTATTTTAAGTTCATGAGTACAGCATGGTCTCGTATAAGTAGGAGTGCCACCTGATCTTGCAATTCTTTCTTTGAATGATGGAAAGTCATCTAAATCTTGGGGTGCTTTTCTTTCACTTTCACCTGAAAAACCATCTATTCTATCTTTAACATAAGTTGCGTAACTTATTTTTGACATTTCACCATCACTAATAAAATCTATTCCTAAATTTATTTGTTTTTCTACAATTTTTTTTACATCTCTTTTAACTATTTCATCAAAATTACTTATATCTATTTCTTCCTGTCTATCTTTTTTAAAAAGAAGATCAGAAAGTTCGTTAGATCTTGGTAGGCTACCCACGTGTGTAGTTTTAATTTTATACATCTTTATTTTTATTCATTAAAATTTGTTTCCAAATTGCAACTTCATCAAATAATATCCACTCTTTTATAACTCCATATGAATTTAGTTCAGCATGATTTATTCCAATAATAGTCAAACTAGAATTTGTTTTTTTACCATAATCTTTACTGTCTTCTGAATGTACTCCCTCTATAGACCACCTAATAGATGCTCGAGGATTTCTATTTGGTTCATCTAAATACCCAACATGTTCGATTTTAAATTTTGTTTCTGACAATATATTTTTTAAGGAATTCCATAATTTAACAACATCTTCTCTACCATGACCGAGTTTATTTCCAGGCCAGTATATATTTGTGGCTCTATCGTAATCTTTAAAATCATAGTCATTGGTAAAAATTTTATTTAGAATTTTTGAATATTTTTCTCCAGCAGAGTTAGCTTTTACTACTATTGGGTGATAATTTGATGGTTTGAGATCTAATTTATTCAATACTTGTTTTGCTTCTTTAAAGCCACCCTCTTTTTCAATTGTAATTCGTGCAAATTCTTCAGGAGAATAACCAATCTGTCTTACCATAGCTCCTTGATCTCTAACTATCCATTCATCATACACTTGATTATCCCTACAAGCACAATCAGCTATAACTCTATAATAAATTTCTTTTCCAGAAGGCTTACCATAAAACCCTTCACCCAAGTGAGTGCCTTTACTTAAAATTCTATGCGAAGAATGATATCCATTTTCATCATCACCATTCCAAATAACATCCTCACCTAACAGCTGTCTATCAGGAAATTCTTTTAGAGTATTGTAGGTAGATTCTATTACAGGTTTATTACCATAAATAATTCCAAAAGGAGATATTACTGGAATGTCATCTGTATAAAATTGCGCAATTGATTCAACATCTTTGTCTTCCCAAATTTGTTTAGTAATTTTTAAAATAAAATCAGGAAAATCATGGTATTTTTTATCAAAACCTTTCATTAAATTTTACTCACACAATTTAAGTAACAGTCTTCAATGTTTTCAACGCTAATACTTATTTTAGTATTTAGAGGTACTGAAAATGTATCTTTTGAGTCAATCTTAAAATCATCATTATTAATCTTAATTGTCCATAAACCTTTTTGTGAGAACAAAATTGTAGGTTCTTTAAAAATTAAGTCTTCAATTTTACCATTCATAGATTTTAAAATACTTAAATTAAAACCAGTATTATGACTAATTAATGGTTTGTAATTTTGGTCACAAAACTGATTTCCTATAATTTGAATTAATTTAATTTTATCGTTTAAGCTGTGCTCAAATTTAGACTGATTGTTAAATTTACATATAAATTTTTCAATTTCATCTAAACTATAATTATCGAATGTATTTAATAGTTCATTACTTATTGGCTCCAAAAGTTTTTTTCCATTTGGAATATCATTTTTTTTTAAATCAATTAGAGAATTATCATTCAGTAAAGCTAAACCTGTCTCTTTTGCATTAATAAGAACTTTTGGAACCCAAGTAATTATTCCAGGATCATCATTACCTAATACTACAAAGATTAAACCTTCATCTTCACCAGCATTTTCAAACCCTCTAAACATATTGGTTGGCATAGAAATAATATCTCCCTTACCTAAAATTATTTCATTTTTTCCATCTTGCCCCCAGTAAAATCTCCATTTACCAGAATAAATTAAAAACACTTCAGCAGTAGTATGACTATGTAATCCTGATCCATTTTTTGGATTTGCGCTAACAGCTCCTAAATTATATCCATGTGCTTGTGAAATTTTTACAGATTGTCCACTATCTTCCGCGACACCAGGTCCAACAATTGAATAATTTTTTCTTTCTTTGTGACCATCCAGTCTTCCTTCCACAAAAGGTAAAGTGCTTGGAGTAAGTTCATTAAATTTTGCAATTCTTTCAATCATATTACTTCTTTATTATTTATAAGATTTAAATATAAATCTTATATATGAAAATTGAAAATTTTGACACTGGTCTTAAGGGGCAAAAAGATATTAAAAATTTAATAATTTCACCAGAGGAAAATTATATCAATAAGAAAAAAGTAAGAGAATACCTAAACAATATTGTCCATCAAGGCCCATCAAAACTTGATGATAATCTTAATAATTTTTTTTCTGATGATGTAAAAGTTAATTGTTTTCATCCAGTTAATGAATTTATTGGCATTGAAAACTTTAAAAATAATTTTTGGTCACCATTATTTGAGTCTTTTCCTGACTTAGAGAGAAGAGAACAAGTTGTAATTGGAGGGACATTTAGAGGTAAAATTCAAGTTGGATCTATATCAACACTTTCAGGTATATTTAAAAAAAGTTGGCTAGGTATTAAACCTAATAACAAGATGGTTAATTTGAGATGTTGTGAGATACACGAAATTAAAGAAGAAAAGATTGTCGAAAGTTATATCCTTATAGATGTGATGGATTTAATATTTCAAACTGGAGTTTTTCCAATAAAAGTCTCAAGAGGTGCCGAAGGTAATTGGTTGCATCCTATCAATACTGATGGAGTAAATTTTTTTGAAAAAAATCCAGAGGTTTCAAAATTAAATCTTGAGCAAGCATTAATAATGCAAAGAAGTCTAAATATTAAACCAGAACTTGACAGTACCTCTGATGAAGATTTAAGAACAAAGTTAATAAACCACCCTCAAGCTGAGTTTTGGCATGATAAGATGATTTGGTATGGCCCAAGCGGAATTGGTACTGCTAGATCATTAGAAGGATTTGTTGATAATCATCAGCTTCCCTTTAGAAAAACATTTAAAGAAAGAAATTATTGGAAACTTGGTCACTATTCTGAATTAGGAGATGGTAAATTTTCACTGACAGCTGGATGGCACAGTATTCAAGCTACTTATGGATCTAATGATTGGTTAGGATACCCTCCCAATAATAAAAATGTTACAATGAGGGTTATGGATTTTTATCATCATGATGAAGGTAAAATAAGAGAGAATTGGGTGCCTATTGATATTGCACATATTCTAAAACAAATTGATATTGATGTTTTTGAAATAATTCAAAATTTATAATAATGGCAAATATAAAATTTACAAATATTCATAAATCATTTGGAACAAATAAGATAATTAGTAATTTTAATCTTGAAGGTAAGGATGATGAGTTTTTGGTTTTAGTTGGTCCATCAGGTTGTGGAAAATCAACATTACTAAGAATGATAGCTGGACTTGAAAAAATTGACGAAGGTGAAATTTATATTAATGATCAGCTGGTCAACGACCTACACCCATCTAAAAGACAAACTGCAATGGTTTTTCAATCTTATGCACTATATCCGCATATGAATGTTTATGAAAATATGTCTTTTGGATTAAAGATAGAAAAGAGACCTAAGGAAGAAATTGAAGAAAAGGTAATGCATGCTGCAAAAATTTTACAAATTGAGGAATTATTAGAGAGAAAGCCGAAACAATTATCTGGAGGCCAAAGACAAAGAGTTGCAATAGGTAGAGCAATAACAAGAAATCCAAAAATATTTTTATTTGATGAGCCCTTATCAAACCTTGATGCTGCTTTAAGAGCTGAGACAAGAGTAGAGATTTCAAAACTACATAAGAAAATAAAAACTAACATGATTTATGTTACTCATGATCAAGTTGAAGCAATGACCTTAGCTGATAGAATTGTAATTTTAAACCTTGGTAATATTGAGCAGGTAGGTAGCCCAGATGAGATATATAGTAACCCATCAAATATATTTGTAGCTCAGTTTATTGGTACACCAAAAATGAATATTATAAAGATTTCTGAAAAAGATATTATATCTAATAATGAAGTTAAATTTCTTGGAAATAATATTAAATTCAATGAAATAAGTTTAACAAAAAAGGATTACTATTTTGGTATACGTCCTGAGCATTTTACTATTTCTGATGATTGTGAGTACAAATTTAAACCCAAGATAGATTTAACTGAAAATTTAGGTAATGAAAAAATTGCATATATCAAGATTGATGGTCATGACATAAGTGCAAAAATTCCAACCCAAAATAATAACATTGATCAAATTGGATTTAATACAAAAAATATTTTCGTATTTGATGAAAATGGAAATAGAGTTAGATCTTAGTTAGAAAATCCATATTTTCTAAGTCTTGCATCTCCTGTTCTAGCATGTGCCTCCATTCCTTCGTATCTAGAAATTCTAGCACAAGCAGCACCTACAGTTTTAGTTGATTCTTTAGACATTCTTTGAAAACTTAAAGTTTTAATAAATTTTCCAACAAACAAACCACCAGTATATCGGCCAGCACCTTTTGTAGGTAAAATATGGTTTGTACCAGAGCACTTATCGCCATAAGCAACAGTTGTTTCTTCTCCTATAAATAATGATCCATAATTTTTTAATCTTTTATGAAACCATTCTAAGTTTTGTGTTTGCACCTCTAAGTGTTCAGGTGCGTATTCATCACTAATTGTTGCCATTTCTTCATCTGTATCGCATAAAATAACTTCGCCATAATCTCTCCACGCCGCACCTGCATTTTCTTTTGGTAAGTCTGGAAGCTCAGCAATTAATTCTGGAACTCTTTTTATAACATATTCTGCAACTCTTTTACTTGTTGTGTAAAGCCAAGCCGGAGAATTATATCCGTGCTCTGCTTGACCAACGAGGTCAACTGCAACTAATTCTTCATCAGCTTTATCATCAGCAATTACAGCTATTTCAGTTGGACCTGCAAATAAATCAATTCCAACTTTTCCAAATAACATTCTTTTTGCTTCAGCAACAAACTGGTTGCCTGGACCAACCAATATATCAGCTGGTTCATTACCAAATAAACCATTAGTCATTGCTGCTATGCCTTGAACGCCGCCTAAATTTAAAATTGAATCTGCACCACAAAGATCTGCCGTATAAACAATTGAAGGGTGAACACCCACACCTGGCTTTGGCGAACTTGCTACAATGATATTTTTTACACCAGCAACTTTAGCTGTAGTTACACTCATTACAGCTGAGGCTATATGAGCATATCTACCTGCTGGTACATAACAACCTGCTGTATTAACAGGAATTAATTTTTGTCCTGCAAATAATCCATCAGATAATTCAACTTCAAAATCTTGTCCATAATTTTTAAGTTGTGCTTCAGCAAATTTTCTAACTCTTTCATGTGAAAATTGGATATCATCTTTTGTTTTTTGGTCTAAATTTTTTTTAATCTCTTCAATTTTTTCTTTTGAGATAACTACTTCACCCTCATATTTATCTAATTTTTTTGAATATTCTTTACAACCTTCTTCTTTAGTTTGTTCGATATCTTTAAGAATATTTTCAACTATTTCTCTTGTTTTGGTATCATCTGTTGATGATGTTTTAGGTGATTTTTTTAAATATTGTATTGCCATTGATTGTATCCTTTATTTTAAGATAGTCTTAATAAGGTAAAAATTGATTTTATTCAATGACTTAAAAATAAAATCTATAGGCCATATTTACACTAGTTACACAAAGAATAATTACTAATAAATATAAACTTATATAATCAAATGGTTTCATAAATTTTATTTAGAATTAATCTAATGCAACTACAGCTGCTGCAATAGAGGCTAATCTTGCTTGAGCTTCATCAGATCTACTAGTGATTACAACTGGAACTTTACCACCAACTACAACTCCTGCAGCACAAGCTCCCATAAAATAAATCATCATTTTAACTAAACCATTTCCAGTCTCAACACTTGGAACTAATAAAACATCAGCTTCACCAGCTACTGCATTTTTAATTCCTTTTATAGCAGCTGATTTTTTTGAAATACTATTATCGAATGCTAATGGTCCAAAAACATCAGCTTCTAAATTTTCTTCTTTTGCAAGTTTTGTTAATTCAGCAGCATCTAAAGAACTTGGAACACTATCTAAAACTTCCTCTGTAGCTGATAAAACAGCAACTTTTGGTCTAGATATTCCTATTCTATTAGAAAAATTAATTACATTTTTAAGAATATGCATTTTTGTTTTAACATTTGGCAGCACATTTAAGGCTCCATCAGTAATAATTAAGGGGTTATCATCTTTTTCAACAGTCATGTGCCAAATATGACTTAATCGAGTTTTACCTAGCAAATTATATTCACGCTTTAAAACTTCTTTCATTAATACATCAGTATGAATATGGCCTTTAACTATAATTTTTACTTTATCTTCACTGGCTAGTTTGGCTGCAATTTTTGCAGTATTGTTTTCAATAGGTTCGTCAATTATTTCATATTCTGAAATATCCCATTTTAAATCATCAGCACATTTTAGAATTTCTTTTTTGTCTCCAATAAAAATAGGTTCAATTAAATTTTCATTTACTGCATCTTGAATTGATAGCATTGGTAATGGTTTGCCAGCATTAACAACTGCAACTTTTACACCTTTTTTTTTATGAGCCACGTCTAAAAGATTATTAGGGCAGACTATTTCTTTATTTGAAAGCATAAACAATAATTATAAATTATAATTAAAATGTATATAGTTGTTTTTATAATTATTGATAACAAAATAAGACAAAATGATTAAAGATTTTAAAATTAATGTATCAGATGAACAGATTTCTAACATTAATTCAAAAATAAAGAATTACCCGTGGTCTTCAATTCAAGACATGGATGATTGGGTTCACGGAACTAATAAGAATTATTTAAAAGAATTGTGTGAATATTGGGTCTCTGATTTCGATTGGAAAAAACATGAAAAATTAATCAATAGTTTTTCAAATTTTAAAACAAATGTTGATGGTATTGATATTCATTTTATAGAAGAAAAGGGAAGTGGAGCAAATCCTAAGCCTTTATTATTAATGCATGGTTGGCCAGGATCAATTGTTGAATTTTTAGAAATTATAAGACCACTAGCTCACCCAGAACAATTTGGTGGTGATGCAGAAGATGGGTTTACTGTTATTGTGCCATCCTTACCAGGTTTTGGTTTTTCAGGTGCACCAAAGAAACCTATTGGTCCAAGAAAAATATCAGAAATTCTAAATAAATTAATGACTGAAAATTTAAACTATAAACAGTATGTGGCTCAAGGTGGAGACTGGGGTGCAACTATTGCTAACTGGTTAGGATATGATCACTATAATCATTGTAAAGCTATTCACATTAATTGTTTAACCATGAGACATCCTGATGGCCCACAAACAGAAGAAGAAAAGGCTTGGCAAAATAAGTTTGATAATGATCAAATTATTCAAGATGGATATAGAACTCAACAGGCAACAAAACCTCAAACATTAAGTTATGCAATGATTGATAGTCCAGTAGGGATAGCTGCTTGGATTGTTGAAAAGATGCATGGATGGTCAGATTTAAAAGATAACAATATAGAAAGCGTTTATTCGAAAGATGTATTGCTAGCAAATATTATGGTTTATGTTTTAACCAATACTTTTAACACAGCTTCTTGGATATATTTTGGAAGACGTGAAGAGGGTGGCCGTTACTTTCCAAAAGATTTTAAAAAAATTATAATCCCAACTGGTATTGCAATTTTTCCAAAAGAAATGTCTGAATGGCCTCCACAATCTTACATTGAAAAAATATTTAATGTAAAACAAATTAATAAGATGAAAGAAGGTGGTCACTTTCCAGCATTAGAAAAACCTGGAGTTTTAATTGAAGATATGAAATATTTCTTTAAAAAAATTTTAATATAATTCTAGGGGGTGTTTAATTATGGAAATTGTAACAAAAATTGCACCAATTTGTTTAGCATTAATTATGTTAGGACTAGGTCTTGGTCTTTCAGTTAAAGATTTTACAAGAGTATTAAAAACTCCAAAGGATTTTTTTGTTGGTTTTTTTTCTCAATTAGTAATTTTACCAATAGTTGCCTTAGGTGTAGCTTTAGTATTAGATCTTTCAGCTCCATTAGCTGTTGGTTTAATGATTATTGCAGCAGCACCAGGTGGAGTTACTTCAAATGTATTAACTAAATTTGCAGATGGAGATGTAGCATTATCGATCTCTTTGACTGCAGTTGTAAGTTTAATTAGCATTATATCAGTCCCATTTGTTGTCATTAACTCAGCTGAATTTTTTGGAGTTGTAGTTTCAAAAGATATTTCATTAATAGGTATTGCATTGAAGATGGCATTAGTTGTAACTGTACCAGTTATTATTGGAATGATTATTAGAGGTTTTGCTGAAAACTTTATTGTATCTAAAATTAATATTATTAATAAATTAACTAGCTTGTTATTTGTAATTGTCTTTGCTGCGATTTGGATTGAAGAAAAAGATAATATTCTTAATTATCTTGCTCAAGCCGGTTTAGCTGTTTTAATCTTAAATATAGTAATGATGATGTTAGGATATTTTATAGCTAAAAAATTTGCATCAGGAATAGCTCAACAAAAATGTATTGCATTAGAATGTGGTTTACAAAATGGAACTTTAGCAGTGTTTGTTGCAACATTAATGTTTGATGATTTTGCTTATATGATACCAACAGCAGCTTATGCACTTACTATGTATATAACTGGTTTTATCTTTATTTATATTTTAAAGAAATCTAATTAGTATTTATAACCTTAATTTGGTTAAAAATTCTATGCAACATATTACTTAAACTTTTCATATTTTGATTTTGCATCTTAATTTGTTTTTTTAACCTTGAACCTTTTATGTTCAATGTAATAAGTTTTTTTTCATTAATATGTAAAAAATCAGTTTCAATTAATCTTTTTACCTTTCTAACAACTGTAGGTCTAGGAATACCTGTAATATCTGATAAAGACATGGCA
>ERZ1046367.1325-NODE-1325-length-14670-cov-29.923503_pt1 | contig 14670 bp, 10 predicted proteins | sample MGYA00383091_ERZ1046367 | MGnify/ENA primary metagenome ERZ1046367 (study PRJEB29581, sample SAMEA5548361) | metagenome | biome: marine; feature: coastal; material: water | depth 50 m | study: Short-term variability in the microbial, nano- and picoplankton... | reverse complement strand
CAGACGCTACTGCATTATCAATATCTGATTTTTCGGAATCCGGAATTAAAGAATATACCTCTCCATTGGATGGATTGTAATTGTCTAAATAGTTGCCGTTTACTGGCTCTACTAACTCCCCATTTATATAATTTAAAATCTTCTTCATTTTTTATAAGCTCTTTGTTCTTCCTCCATCAACTGGAACATTAATTCCGTTAATATAAGCAGCTGCAGGAGTACATAAAAATGCAACTGCATTTGCTACTTCATTTGCTTCTCCAAATCTTCCTGCAGGAACTTGAGATTTCATTGCATTGGCAATTTCTTCCTCTGTTTTCCCTTGTACTTCTGACTTCTTAGTTATCAGACTTTTTAATCTGTTAGTGTTGGTGAAACCTGGCAATACATTGTTTACTGTAATTCCGTAAGCCCCCACTTCAATGGAAAGTGTTTTTGCCCAATTGGCAACTGCAGCTCTTATGGTATTGGAAACTCCTAAACCTGGAATTGGAGCTTTTACAGAAGTGGAAATAATATTTACAATTCTCCCGAATCCTTCCTTCTTCATTCCTTCTACAACTTTCTGAACTAATATTTGATTATTAATCAAATGCATTCTGAAGGCATCTTCAAAGGACTGAGTATTTGCATCAGCAATAGGACCAGCAGCTGGACCTCCGGTATTATTTACTAAAATATGATATGTATCTTTTAGTAAATTTACTTCTTCTTTTAATTTTTCTGTATCCGAAAAATCAATACAGACAAAAGAATGAACTTGTCCTTGAGATTTATCTAGTTCGCTTAATACATTTAGAAGTTTACTTTGATTTCGGGCAATTAGGGTAATGTTTGCTCCTAATTTCGCTAATTCAATAGCGGATGATTCTCCAATTCCTTGGGTGCTTCCGCACACAATTGCGTTTTTATTTTTGAGTGATAATTCCATTTATTCTATATTTATTTTTTTCTCTACTGTTCCATCATCATAGATGTAAAAGAGTGGTTCGTTCTTAGTCTCTTTTGTTTCTCTTCCTAATAGGTCTGTTACTTTAAGCAGTTCTTTGTTTGTAGTGTGTTCCTTAATTGCAGTAGTTCCATCAATAACAGTAAACTCTCCAATCATTCCATTTGGAATATGAGGAGTGCAAACATATTCATATAGCCCTGCAACTTGAGGAATATATTGGAAAAACGTATCTGCAGGCATTTGCCATACTTGATCAAAAGCAGCTGCTCCAACAGGTATATTGTCAGATGTTATCGTATGAAGCATCATTGGAAGTAATCCAGCAAAAGGCTCCCACTCCAAAGTATCTCCTAATTGAATTGTAATGCTAGCTGGAACGAACTCATAATATCCACCCCATACTCCTATTTTATGAATTGTTCCTTTTGAATTAAAAGAAGAAATAATACATAATATAAGTAATATTTTTTTTATCATTTTATTTTTTATAATTAAACCCTAAAGTATCTTTTATATTTTGAGGTAATTCTGGCAAGTAGGATCTGGAAATCATTAGTGTTGCAATATTTGCTAAATCGGTAAATAGTTTGTGCTTATCCACTGTCTTTTTTAAGTATCCTTGTCCAGAACTTCCTCCTGTTCCAATTTTTTGTCCTAGCATTTTCTCTACCATTTGTACATGTCTAAACCTCCAAGTTAAAATTTTATGATCCATTTCTACTAAACCTCTAAGCAGCTGATAAGGCAAATGTAAAATTGGCTGATCTCTATACAAATTAATCAACAGTGCCGACATAGTTGCTTTGTAGGAAAGAGAAGTTTCTCCACTTTCAATCGCTTCATTATGTATTTTTTCATCTAATACTCTTTCAAAATACTTTCTGTTTTCATCAATCATACGTATTCTGAGAGATTTATCTTCTTCTGTTAAGTTAGCATCTTTAATTCCTGCAATTTCTTTATCTAACATTTCGTTTACAGCTCCCTCATATTTTTGGGAGAAATCAAAATCTCCCATATTTAAAAATGGAATACGTTCCAGCCATTTTTCAACTAAGTTGAATAGGGAAGATGATTCTTCTAAGTCTAATATTTCCTCTTTCTTTTCTCCCTCAAATTGACTATGATAAGGACATCCTCCAAACTGATGCCTTTTTTCTATTTTAAGACCTAACATTACCTCTAACTTTCGGAATTGGTGGGATTGGAATCCAGAAGCAGGAGAAAGGTGATCACGGAAATCTAAGAAATCTAAAGAAGTCATTGTTTCTAAGATATCCAATTGACCTACTAGTGTAGTCATAATTTTATTTACCCTATCCATTCTTCTTACAACTACACCAACAGAAGATTCATCAATTTTATCCTCTTTAAATAAATCCATTATTGACTCTATTTCATGTAAGATTTGTTTGAACCACAATTCATAGGTTTGGTGAATAATAATAAAAAGCATTTCCTCATGAGCAGCTTTTCCTTCTTTATCACTTATTAGATCTTGAGCATCTAAGATCTTATTGAGTTGCAAGTAATTTATATAATGAACGGATGATGTTTTTTCTGACATTTATTAAAATTTATAATGCAGTAAAAGTAAGAAATATGATTTAAAAAAGAGTAATAGAAATCACTAAAAACAAATAAAGAAGAATGCTTAATGACTCTACCCAAAATGAAAAGAAAAAATCAGATTTTTTTTCATTAGATTTTTTAATAAAGATTGAGGAAACGATACAGGATAAAGAAATTGCAACAAAAAATCCAATACTTAATTTATTGTTCCAATATTGAAAGGTAGAGATAATTATTACGAAAAGTAAACAGATAAAAGAAATTAATTTTGATCTTAAAACTCCAAATACAATTGGAATAGTTTTTAATTTTATGTTGTCATATTTAACATCTCTAATATCAAAAGGAATGCAAATTGCAAATACAAATAGAAATCTGATTAGTAGATGAGCAATAACATTAGAACTAAAAATAATTTCCTCTTCTAAAATAAGTAAAAGCATTGTGCTGGTAGTCCAGATTAACGAAATGACAAAAATCTTAGAAAATGGTATTGTTCTTAATCCAAAAGGGTACAAGATAGATATAATTCCAGAAAATATAATTGCAATTTGGGTATTAGTTTTAAATTTAGAAAAGAAATATAAACTTATAACAGAACTAATAATCATAACTAAATAAATAAGAAATTTATTTTTTTGAGTCCAATCTTTTCTATTGTGTTTTTGTGATTTGCTTATTCGAACAATTCTCTGAAAGTTATAGGTGAATATAGTTGCGAAAAATACAAACAGAGATACTTCTGAAGGAAACAAATTTTTTGAGTTAACGACTAAGAATTCTGAACTTATAGCTAGAGATAGAACGCAAAATGAGACAAATATATTACTGTTGATTAAAAATAAGAAAAAGTGATGTAATTTTTTCATTATTCAAAAATATGATTTTTTATTAATTATTCTATTTATTATAGTTGCAATGCTTAATTTTGACCGCTAAAATAAATACAGAATGTCAATAAATAATTTTTCGGACAGACACATTGGACCAAGAATAAAGGATATAGAAAAAATGCTTGCCGTTATTGGAGTCAATTCTCTTGAGGAATTAATTAGTCAAACTATTCCTTCTTCTATAAGATTAGATAAAGAGTTAGATTTACCAAATTCGGTTAGTGAAACACGATTTTTGGAATACATGAATTCTCTTGCTAAGAAAAATAAAAATTACAGATCATATATTGGCATGGGATATTTTAATACTATAATGCCGTCTGTTATTCAGAGGAATATATTAGAGAATCCTGGATGGTACACCGCTTACACTCCTTATCAATCAGAAATTTCTCAAGGAAGACTAGAAGCTTTATTAAATTTTCAAACAATGATTTGTGATTTAACAGGAATGCAAATGGCAAATTCCTCTTTATTAGATGAGGGAACTGCTGCTGCAGAAGCTATGAGTATGCTTTTTAACACTATGAGTAGATCAAAGAGAAAATCGGGAGCAAATAAGTTTTTTGTTTCCGAACTGTGTTATCCTCAAACTATTGATATTCTGAAAACAAGATCAGAACCTTTGGGAATTGAATTAGTTATTGATGATTATAATTCAATAGAATTATCAGAAGAATTTTTTGGTGTTATTTTGCAATATCCAGCAAAATATGGGGAGGTAATAGATTATTCTGAAATTGTAACTAAAGCAAAGGAAAATGAGATAGGAATAGCAGTTGCTGCTGATTTATTAAGCTTATCTATTTTATCTCCTCCTGGTGAGTGGGGAGCAGATATTGTTGTTGGTACTTCACAACGATTTGGTATTCCAATGGGATATGGAGGTCCTCATGCAGGATATTTTGCAACTATCGAAAAATATAAAAGAAATATCCCCGGAAGGATTATTGGTGTTACAAAAGATGCGGATGGAAATACTGCCTTACGAATGGCCTTACAGACAAGAGAGCAGCATATAAAAAGAGAGAAAGCTACCTCAAATATTTGTACTGCTCAGGTTTTACTTGCGGTTATGGCCTCTATGTACGGAGTATATCACGGACCTTCTGGAATAAAGAATATTGGGAAGAAGATTCATTCTCTCACCTCAAAACTTTCTGAAGGACTTACTCAATTAGGATATCATCAATTAAACAAAACTTATTTTGATACTATATTAATAAATGTAGGAAATGTATCAATGGAAAATATAAATACTTATGCTGAAGATGCAAAAATAAACTTCAATTATATTGATGAAAAAACACTTTCTATTAGTATTGACGAGAAAGATGATCTAAATAATATAAATGATATATTAGAAGTGTTTGCAAAAAGTTGTAACCACTCCGATTCTAAAAATTTGATTGATGAGATTTTATCTGGAAATTATGATGAGGCCTACAATAAAATTCCTGAAAATTTATACCGAAAATCAGATTATTTACAGGAAGAAATCTTTAATAAATATCATTCTGAAACAGAAATGATGAGGTATATAAAAAGATTAGAAAATAAGGATTTATCTCTTACACATTCAATGATTGCTTTAGGTAGTTGTACTATGAAATTAAATGCGGCTTCTGAATTATTACCTTTGTCTTGGTCGGAACTTGGAAACCTACATCCTTTTGTTCCTTCTCATCAAGCAAGAGGGTATCATATTATGTTTCATGAGTTAGAAGAAATGCTTTGTGAAATTACTGGATTTAACGCAATAAGCTTACAACCAAATTCTGGGGCACAAGGAGAATATGCAGGATTATTAGTAATTAGAGCATATCATAAAAGTAGGGGGGATATTCACAGAAATATTTGTCTAATTCCTTCTTCTGCACATGGAACAAATCCTGCATCTGCAGTTATGGCCGGAATGAAAGTTGTTGTTACTCCTTGTGATGAAAATGGAAATATTGATGTAAAAGCATTAAGAGAAAAAGCTATTGAACATAAAGACAATCTTTCCTGTTTAATGATTACGTATCCTTCTACTCATGGTGTTTTTGAGGAGAAGGTAATTGAAATCACTAATATTATTCATGAAAATGGAGGACAGGTTTATATGGACGGAGCAAATATGAATGCACAAGTAGGTCTTACAAATCCAGCAAAAATTGGAGCTGATGTTTGTCACTTAAATTTACATAAAACTTTTTCCATTCCTCATGGAGGTGGAGGTCCTGGAATGGGGCCAATTGGTGTAGTAGAACATCTAAAAGAATTTTTACCTACTAATCCAATCATAAATATAGGAGGAGAAAATGCAATTCATGCTATTTCTTCTGCACCTTGGGGGTCTGCTTTAGTTCTTACAATCTCTTATGCTTATATTAAGATGTTAGGTAAAGAAGGTTTGAAAGAAGCTACTGAAATGGCAATTTTAAATGCAAATTATTTAAAAACTCAATTAGAAAAAAATTATTCTGTTTTATATACTTCAGACAATGGAAGAGTAGCACACGAAATGATAGTAGATTTTAGAGAATATAAAAGCGGAGGGGTTGAAGTGGTAGATATTGCAAAAAGAATGATGGATTATGGTTTTCATGCTCCTACTGTTTCTTTCCCAGTTTCGGGTACTTTAATGATAGAACCAACCGAAAGTGAATCCTTAGCAGAATTAGATAGATTTGTTGATAGCATGAATTCAATAAAGAGTGAAATTAATGATCTGATTGAAGGGAAAGCAGATTCTGTTGATAATGTATTAAAGAATTCTCCTCATACAATTCACTCTGTTATTAATTCTGATTGGAATCATACTTATACAAGAGAAACAGCCGTATTTCCTTTAGATTTTGTAAAGAAAAATAAATTTTGGCCTTCAGTAAGTAGGGTAGATGACGCTTATGGAGATAGAAATTTACACTGTACTTGCGCTCCTATATCTGATTATTCTGAGTAGAAAATATTTGTTATTAAACACATTGATTTTGTGTGTATTAATGATTATATTTGCTTACAATTTTATAAACTCAAAAAAATACAAATGAAAAAAATTTATTTATCAATTTGTGCAATTTTAGTAGCTGCTCCTTCTTTTGCTCAACAAAATGATGTAAGAACTGTTGAATGCAGTGATAACACATCAAAGTTTCATTGGTACACTTCTAATGAAAACACATCTAAAGCACCTCCTTTTTGGTCAGATGATTTATCTGACGCTTCTTTATGGACTATGACTGATTACGCTCATGCAGGAACGCAAAATTGGGTAATTGGAACTGCTGCTCCTACAGGGCAATATTCAGCTCCGATGGGAGCTATCGCTTCATCTACAGCTGCAAATGGATTTGCAATGTACGATTCAGACGCTTTAGCTACTTCAGCTGCAAACGCTCAAGATGCTACTTTATCATTTAACAATTCTATTGATTGTTCAGCATATCAGTATGTTAATTTATCATTTGAATCATACCACAGAAAATTTCAAGATTCTGTATTTGTTGAAGTAAGTAACGATAATGTAAATTGGGATAGATATGAAGTTCATGCTGATTTAGGAGTAAATGATCAATCTAATAATTTTGAGGAAGTTTCTGTAAATATTTCTGCAACAGCAGGTAATCAACCGACTGTCTGGTTCCGCTTCAGATATGAAGGTCAGTGGGATTACGCTTGGATGTTAGATGATGTCTCACTTGCTGAAACACCAGATAATGCTGCTTCTATTTCTGATGCTGTACAAGGTGGATGGTGGGTAAACTATGGTAATGTTGCTGGTGGCGCACTTGCTGGTTTCGATTTTACTTTTCAAACTCCTTCCCAATTAGCTGTAAATCCTTACTCTTTTGAAGCAGTTTTACATAACGATGGTGTGGGAGCACAAAATATGATGTTAAATTCTGAGGTATTTGATGACCAGGGAAACTCAGTATTTACTTCTACTTCTAACACTATGGTATTAGACATGTCTCATTCAGTTGATACTTTTGCGTGTAACAATACTTTTACTCCTACTTCTAATGGTGTTTATGAAATGAGAATTTGGGGGACGGGTGATTCAGTAGTTACAGATACTGCTGTTTTAATGTCAATTGTAAATGATCATGTTTATGGTAGAGATTGGGATCAAGTTGCTGGTTCTCGTGGAGTAGCTAGAGATTGCGGTGGCATGGTAGTAGGTACTACATTGGACATATATGATAATGAAACTGTATACGCTTTACAAGTTCATATTGATGATGAATCAGCTGTAGGTACTGCGCTATATGTAGCTTTATATGAAAATAGTACAGACCCTGCAGCAGATCCTATTTTTATGACTCAATCAGATGATTATATATTGACTGCAAATGATATAGATAATTGGATTTCAGTGCCTTTTGATGGTGGATGGGATGTATTTGCCGAAACATCTTACTTAGCTGCTGTTGGAGGTTACGCTTCTCCTACAGACACATTTAAAGTAAATCTTTCAGGTAATTCTCAAGGTGCAACATGTTGGATTCAGGATAATGGATGTAGTATTGGATCTGGGGCGTTTGGAGATTGGTACTGGCTTTCAGATATACCAATGATCCGAATGAGTTTTGAACAACCGACTCCTTCATCTGTTGAGAATGTAATATCTAGAGAATTTAATGTATACCCGAATCCTAATAATGGTATATTTACTGTTGAACTAAATAATATAAAAGCTGATGATTACAAAATTTTAGTAACAAATGTTTTAGGACAAGAAGTTTATGTTTCTACTGAAAAAACATCTATATTAATTTCTGAAAAAATAGATCTTTCAGATTTAAGTAAAGGTGTCTATATGTTAGAGGTTTCCAATTCTGAATCTACAATAACAGAAAAGATTATTGTTGAATAACTAACTAATCAAACTATACATTAAAAAGCCGACTGAAAAGTCGGTTTTTTTTTATCTATTTTTTGTAAGTTAGCAGTCCAATAAAATAAATAATAACAATAACAATAATAATATGAAAAAACTATACACAATTGCTTCATTTGTTTTGGTCTCTGTAATTTCTTTTGCACAAGTTACATCAGATGCGTTCCCTGAACCAACAGATGTAAGTACAAAAATTTTAAAATCGAAAAAGATTTTCTCTTCGATAGCAGTAAAAGCTAATCCTTTCTGGTCAGAAGATTTTAGTGGAGGAATCCCAATTACATGGTTCAATGCAAGTCAACCAACTCCTCCAGTGATTTCCGCACCATGGGTTTATAGAGGTCCTTCCACTAATCCTGGTGTTAATACAGGCTCTCAGGGAGCTTATGCAGGAACAAATGGTCCAATTGCATCTCCAACAGCTGGGAATGGATTCATGATTTTTGATTCTGACTACTATGATAACGGAGGTACTGCTGGTAATTTTGGAGCAGGAACATACCCATGTAATAGCATTACTGGTGGAGCTCCAACAGGACATGTTGGTACACTTACAACAGATGCAATTGATTGCTCTATGTATTCTGATGTTTCTATTTTATTTAATTCTTTTTATAGAGAATATACAGGAATAGCAAAGATTGCTTTTAGTATTGATGGTGGAATAACTTTTACTGACACATTAGAAGTACACCCAGATATTGAAGTTAATGAAAGAACAGAATCTGATTATCAAGTGATGCTTAGAATGCCATTTAATATTGCTGGGAATCCAAATGTTCAAATGCAATTCATTTATGATGGAACAATTCTATATAATACCTCTTATAATGGTTATTATTTTTGGATGATTGATGATATAGAGTTAATTGAAACACCTGCTCATTTATTAGATATTAAGAGTGAAACATTTGGAGGATGGTGGATAGGATACCAGAATACAGGAGATGTAGGAATAGATTTTACATTCAACCCATTAAATCAAGTAACTGCAAATCCATATAGATTTGAATCAGTTATATTTAATAATGGAGCTGCTGATCAATATACTACTACAATGCATGTAGATGTTGAGACTTCCGGATCTTCTGTTTGGACAGGATCTTCTTCTCCTACAACACTTTACACAAATACAAATGATACTTTAGTGACTACAACAAATTTCACTCCAACTTCAACTGGTATTCATCAGATTAACTTTTGGGCATCCTCAGACTCTTTTCCAACAACTGATACAATTGGTAGATCTACTATTGTAACTGATACAGTTTATGGAGTTGATTTTGACTGGGCATCTGATGGAGCTAATGCTGGATCAGGATACTTTTTAGGTCGTAGTCAGTGTGGGCAAGTATTAGGAAATGCTTTTGATATGTACGCTCAAGATGAAGCTACTTCTATTTCATTTCATGTTAATGATCAATCAGTAGCAGGAGCAGAAGTTAAAGTAGAATTATATGAGATCGACGCAACAGTTACTCCTTATGCTCCTATATATTTAGGAGAGTCAGACGATTATACGTTAACTCAATCAGATATCGGATCTTGGGTTACAATTGCTTTATCACAAGAATATGATGTTTACGCTAATACAACATATGTTGCTGCTGTTAGAGGGTATGCAAATCCAACTGACACTTCTTTAATTAGTTCTTCATCTAATGACAACACTTTAAGTTTTATTCAAGATAATGGTTGTGATATTGGTAGTGGTGGATTTGGTTATTGGTATTCTGCTTCTAAACCATTATTAATTAGGTTAAATTTAGGTGAATTCTCTGTTACTCCACCAAATTCAATTAATGAAGATATATTTGACAAGAAATTCTCTGTTCATCCGAATCCTTCAAAAGGAATCTTTAATATAGATTTAATTGATGAGAAGAATGGAGATTATTTAATTTCTGTATCTAATATCTTAGGAGAAGAAGTTTATTCTGAAACAAGATTAATTACTTCTACAACAATAAATCTATCTGATTTAGAAAGTGGTATTTACATACTAGATATTCAGAATGGAGATTCATCAATTAGTAAAAAATTAATAATTGAATAAAAATATTCTTATTAAGAAAAGCCTGACGAGAGTCGGGTTTTTTTTATATCCAAAATTTACTTATGTTTGTTATCTAATTTTAAATGTTATATTATGAAGAATTTTTTACTATTATTTGCTATCATTATTTCTCTTACCACTTTTGCTCAATACGACAATAATAATTTAGATTGCAATAATTCATCAAAAATCATTAAAAATAATTTTCAATCTGATAAGAGTGCTATTATTATTTGGGAGGAAGATTTTGGAGGAGGGTTTCCTTCTGGATGGAGTACTTATACTAACAATACTGGTGCAGGAAATAATGGAACCCCTGCTACACCACCTAATACAGCAACATGTCCTTGGAAACATTCAACAGAGGGTAGTTGGGGTTATTGGAATAGCGAGCCAAAAGATGCTAATAATAACCCAATGAATGCATCTACCCCAATTAATTCTACTACATCTTCTAATGGTTTTCTTATTTCTGATATTGATTCAGCTAATCACTGGAGTGGTGGTGGTGCTACTGGAACCACTTCTGGAAGTAGCTCTGGTTCTACTTATCATTATCTGGAATCTTATTTTACCACTTCTGCTATTGATTTAACTGGATTTACTAATGTAAGTTTAGAATTTGAACATTCTTTTAGATTAAATAATTCTGTAAACTTAACGGTTGCAGTTAGTACAGATAGTATAAACTGGACTACTTATAACGTACAAGGTAATGCTACAAATAATCAAGCTTCTGCAGATCCAGAATATTTAAGCTTAAATATCTCTGCTGTTGCTGGAAACTCTTCTAGTACTTATGTGAAAATAGGATGGAATGCAAGAGTATATTTCTGGATGATTGATGACATAAAAATTGTTGAGACTCCTGATAATAGACTATCTCTTGTCGATGCGGAAAATGGTGGATGGTGGATTGGATATCAGACTGCAGGAGGACTTGGTATGGAATACACATATAATCCTTTGAAACAGGCAATTGCAAATCCATATACCTTTGAGGGAATGGTAACAAATGCTGGGGCTCTTAATCAAACAACTAACATTAATGTAGAAGTATTTGATGACATTGGAAGTAATGTTTTCTCTACTACAAGTGCTGATAGCATACTAACACCTCAAGATACAATGACTTTTATTGGGAATAATACATTTAATCCTACTTCTGTTGGTCAATATTATTTTCAGACTTGGGCATCTTCTTTAGATACTATTTCGGATACTATTATAAGTAGTTCTAATGTAACAGACAATATATATGGTAGAGACGCAAATGATGACTATTCAGAATATGGACTTGGGAGATCTTGTGGAGGAATGGTAATAGGAACTTATTTTGATATTTATGATACGGATGATGTTGCTTCTCTTTCTGTATTTATGAAAGATAATTCTGTTGCAGGAGCTGATGTCTATGCAGTAATTTATGAAATTGATCCAGTTACTAATGATCCAATTTATTTATTCCAGTCAGACGATTACACCTTAACTTCAAGTGATGTTGGAGGATGGGCAACTATTTCATTTGCTGGATCAGAAACCTTGGTCCCAGGAACATATATGGCAGCTATTGGAGGGTATGCAAACCCTGTAGACACTTCTGTTATTGGGATGTCTCAATATACATATCCTACTACATGTTATATTCAGAAGAATGGATGTTTAAATACTGGTCAAACATTCGGTGATTGGTATTGGCTTTCAAGAGTTCCAATGATAAGAATGAATTTTGGCTCTGTTAATCCTTCTGCAATTGAAGAGAAAGTTTTTGGAGGAGAAATTTCTATTTTTCCGAATCCAACAAATGGAATTATTAGTATTGATATGATGGATGTTGATCCTTCTAACTATGATATTACTATTACAAATATTCTTGGTGAAGAGATCTTACATATAAACGAGAATGTTTCAGGAATTTATAATAATCAGGTTGATTTAGCTAGTTTCTCAAAAGGAACTTATGTTATTCAGATTGAAAATAAATATAAAGTATTTACTGATAAGATTATTGTAAAATAGAAAACAGAATAAATATCAATCTTATATATCTGAGATTCCGAATACATATTTATTAATTATATCCATTTCTTTTGCAAAGTGTGATCCAGAGAATCCACTAATATCTTCATATGTAACAATCTCCTGATATAAATTAAGATATTTACAAGCAAGTGGCATATACGACCAGTGCCATTTCTCTTCATTATACCCAGTTCTTCTCTTTCCTTCTCCCTTTTCAGTATAAACTTGACAGAAATCAAATTTAGGAGCATTAATTAGAAGCCATTTATATTCTTTATTTGCTTTTTTATTTTCCTCACTAAAATAATCGTCAAAACCATTTATATCAATATCGGTCCCCCAATGGTGTCTAGAAGTAGTTGGCATAGAACTCCAAAGCATAATTTTCTTTATAATTTCAACCTCTGATAATTCCTCTTTTTTATAGTTATTATATTTCCTTTCCCAAATACTTTTTTGAGAATAGAAATCTCTTGTTCCAGATATAATTGTTAGCTGTATTCCATCTTTTTCTGCAGCCTCTCTCATTTTGATAAAAGATTCTAATGTTTGTTTTTGCAGATACATTTCAGATTTGTCATGGTATTTTTTGTCTACTAAAACAAAATCTGGATGTATTTCTACTTTAAATTTTCCAATTAAAAGATCTTTGATTTCACTGTTAGTCATATCTAAATAGTTAAATTTAATTTTACGGAATATCTTCTTGGATCCAAAAGATCTGTTGGTCTTCTATATATTTCGGCATTTGTTGCATTATTAATTATGAAGTTTAGTTTAGAAATAGGTTTTATTCTGACTCCAACTGATAAATTAATAAGTAAATTACTTTTTTTAATCATAAGACAATCTGTAATAGAAGCAAACCTACAAAATAAATCCACAGGAATTCAATAGACAGAAAATAAAATCCTCTGGTATTAGAATAGTTTCGAGTCTAAGATTCTAGATTTAGAACTTTCTTATTCATTATTTTATGTAAGTTTGCTATATGAAGAAACTATTACTCATATTACTTTGCTTGCCACTAATTGGATTTGGACAAAGTTTATACAACCCTCAACAATTATATGATGCTCCAGGGGGATTTTTTGATGAAGATTCTTTGAGAAGTATTCATTTAGATTTTTATAATCCAAATTATCATGCCTATTTAGTTAATTCGTGGTACTATAATCCAGACGAAAGGATTCCTGCCAAATTAACATTAAATGGAACTGTTTATGATAGTGTTGGAGTAAGATATAAAGGAAATTCTACATTTTGTTTACCTAATGACAATCTTAATCCTAAAGTACCCTATAATATTGATTTCAATTATTTTATAGATAGTCAAAAAGTATTGGGATATAAAAAGATGAAGTTAGCTAATGCCTGGATGGACCCAACCTTTGTAAAACAGATTGTCAGCAGCAATATCTACAGAAATTACTTGCCTTCTGGTGAGTCTAATTTAATAAAACTATATGTACAAGGTAATTATTTAGGACTTTATATAAATGATGAGTCTATAAATAAACAATTCTTCAAAAAACATTTTGACGAAAAATCAGGACCACTTTTTAAATGTGATAATATTGATCGATTTTGTGATACCGCAAATGCTCCTTCCGCATACCCTCCTAGCTTAATATATTTAGGAGAAGATAGTTCATTGTATTATAATAGCTATGATATGAAGTCAGATAATGGATGGGGAGAACTTGTTAATCTCATAACAACTCTTAATTATAATTTTAGTCAGATAGATAGCGTTTTAAATGTAGACAGAACTCTTTGGGCGTTTGCCGTAAATCAGGTTCTTTTAAATTTGGATTGCTATAATACTTATTATATTCATAATTATTATTTGTATCAAACAAAAGATGGATTGTTTCAAATGATTCCATGGGATTTAGACAACACTTTCTCCGGAGCTATTATGGGATTTGATTACTTTAATCAATCTAATATATATGAATATGATCCCTATCATTATGGATCTCCAGGAGACAGACCTCTTGCTGAGAAATTATTGAATGATCCTTTATATAGAAAACAATACACAGCGCATATTCGGACTATAATGAATGAATCATTAGATACTGCTGTAATTAGAAATCAGATAAACCAGTTGCAATCTTTAGCTCATACTGCTGCTGATAACGATCAATGGAAAGGATTTTCTATGTCTCAATATTATAGTAATGTAGAATCTGCTCTTTGGACTAGCTGGGGTTTTGGAGGAATTATGTCTACTATTGATGCAAGAAAACAATATTTATTATCTCATCCTGATATTTCACAGGTC
>ERZ1046367.1324-NODE-1324-length-14683-cov-6.094408_pt1 | contig 14683 bp, 9 predicted proteins | sample MGYA00383091_ERZ1046367 | MGnify/ENA primary metagenome ERZ1046367 (study PRJEB29581, sample SAMEA5548361) | metagenome | biome: marine; feature: coastal; material: water | depth 50 m | study: Short-term variability in the microbial, nano- and picoplankton... | reverse complement strand
TTTGCTCCGTCATTGAAAGTGAATGTTCCTTGACCATGATATTCTCCATCCTTGAATTCTCCGATATACTTATCTCCAGAGGGGTAAGTATATGCTCCTTGACCATTTGGTTTCCCATTTCGAATATCCCCTACATATGTTCTATCGTTTTTATTATTGCCATTCTTGAACCACCTCCATTGTCTATTCTCCCAACGACGAAACAAAACACCAGTTTGTTCTTTCTCAACTACCACCACTGGTTTCTTCTCAACTACCACCATAGGTTCTTTAATTATATTCACTCCATTCACATACTTTCCAACGATGTTACCTTTTGTGTCGTATCCTATTCCATACCAAAATCTTCCGTCTTTCCATTCTCCAACATACTTTGTCCCCCAAGGATAAGTCAAAATACCAAGACCATTTGGTTTGCCACTCACAACCTCACCTTGATATTTTGGGTGAGTTTTTATTTTTCCAAACCCTTTCCACGATAAACTTGAAGAAGTTTTCCAAAAATAAAGAGTTTCCCATTTTTTAGGATTTCCAAACACAGGAGAAGACAGAAGAAGGAAGGAGATGAGGATGATGAGTAGGTGTTTCACTTGGTCTCTTATAAGTGGTTTAGTAGGACTAGAAACATAACAGAACTTGGTGGGGATTACAAGGAATTGGGGGGATTTACTTGGAGTCTCTGACTGTGAAGAATTAGTGGGGGTTATTTTGAGGGTGTCTGACTGTGAAGAATTAGATGGGGGGTATGCAAGTTCTGGAACCTCGCACGTACACGCATGTATGCAAGATTGAGAAATAGTAGAATAATTGATTTAGTATATATATTATCATAATAAAACATAAAAACCATCTTTACATAGTTCTTTAATGAATTAATATATATTTATTCATAGAACAATTAGTATCATTATTGAATATATATATATCTATTCAAAAAAGATAAGAGTAGTTATTTTTATAAATTGATCCTAAGACGATCACTTGTTGGTATTTTTGTTGGTATTTTTCTCCTCTCAATAGCATTCTTCAATGATATCAGTACAAGTGGTGGACCCCACCTCCACCACACCTTATAATGTGGCCCCATCTCATTGATATCCCTCATTAAATAATAAATACATTTTTAGCTTGTGGGACAGGTCTTGTGGGAAAGTTCCTCATAATTTAAATATAAACTAATACCCTTCCAGTTTGTTATCTTAATTATGATTATGAATTAAGATATATTTAATCAAATAATGACTTCCCAATCGATAGATTTTTAGATGAATTCCATAGACGATCGTGTTCAGTGGGATCATGCGAAATAGTATAATATAATCAATATTTAACGCACCTCTTCTATTCTAAATACTTTAATACCCACTGGTATAGAAGAGCAGGCTAACAATTTCTTTCTATTTCATAGGTTAAATAATCCCTTTTGATTGCTCAGTTTGTAACACTTCCAACAAAGGTTTGAAATAATTGAAACACTATATAATTTATCAAACATTAGCTCACTATTTCTATTTATCCAAAGGCTTATCCCATAATTATCAATACTGCCGACATCATCCGGGAAGAGTTCAAGTTGTTTTCTGGATGGGAATAGTTCGAGTTGTTTTACCGAGTTCCTCTTTATCCTACTATTGATTTCAGCATTTTGAATCTAAATTTTTAGTGAAGGTACATATTTTAACAAAACTCAGCTGCATTTTGGAGCACAGCCAAATGATATTTTGAGCATGAAGATCAATATTAATAGGAATCTCAAACAGTTTCTCCTATGTGAACAAAGCGATCAAACTTTTCATATGCATTAAATTTTTTCTTCTTTAGATTAGCTGCTGAATAGCGATACTTCTCATAAAAGAATTCTCTGAGAAGCCATAAAGTTGGTAATTCCCCAAAGAAATGTCTTCGATATTCAGTAGTACCAAGTATCCCTCCTTTGTTTTTAAGAAAAGCAAGATTGAATTGGTTGGAGTTCAGATGATTTTCAACAAAGTAACGCCTAATTGCAAACGGTATCCATGCTGATTTTAGCAAAATACTAAAAATGTGCTGGGATTTTTCTTCGACATCCTGAGTGTCCTCAAAATTGATGGAATCTAGAATTTCGTAAACCTTTTTTTCTAATTCATTAAATTTCTCAAAACCACCACCTACTAATCTCAGATCAATCTCCGAATAGTATGAATACATGTCTCTCTTATTGTCTGAGTAATGAGCTTTAAATCTAAGAAGAGTGAGCTTTAAATATTCGAGATAGGCACCTAACACCCAAAGAACAACAAATTTTCTCCACACCCTGAAATCCGTAAAAGATTTATAGGCTCTTGCTATGAGTTTGTCATTGGCTTCAATAAACCTAAAGACGGTATCTTCATAGTTTTGATAACGGGCTGTTTCAAAATTATTTTCTTTCACAGATTTAATTATTTGGGGAGCAAGGGTATGAATACTTGTAAGTGTGATATATAGCCCTTTTGAAAAAAGGGGATCAATAAAACCAGCCGCATGTCCAAGTAAACAAAACCTTTCTCCAATTACTTTTTTTGTTGAATATTGAATTCTTCCTGTTCTTGTCCAATCACGCACACTCTTACAATTTTTTAACTGCTTATTTATGCCAGGAAATTTCAGGATAAACTCAAAAAATTCCTCTTCTGCAGATAGTTCGGATCTTTCAGGGTAAACTCTAGGATCAAGCAATAGGCCAATACTACAAAGGTGATTCGTTGTATCTTTATGGTTATCAAAGGGGATAATCCAGAGCCACCCTCCTTCAAAAACATGATGAAGAGTTCCTTCATGAAGAGAATAAGGAATTCCATATTCTTCTTGTGTGTTAGCAACTTTGTGGAAGCTAGGAACATTAACAGCATGAGTGAAAATTGCTCTTGAATGCGTTTCTAAATCATATTTTCTCAGTTTATATTTATTGGCTAGGATGGATCGGAATCCGCTTGCATCGACAACATAACTGGAATGAATAGTTTTCCCGTTGGCTAACTTAAGCTCAACTCCAGAATGATCGATTTCTAAATCCTGGATCTTTGAATTTTGAATAACGGTTGCTCCATATTTAATTGCGAGAGCACAATAAAAATAATCACAGTCCTGTCGGTAGATATGCATTTCATGTCCATAGGGTTCTTTTGGTATATTAGCCATCATCAATTCGCCTGGATTTTCCTCCTGATCCTTTTTATGGTACATGTAAGAAAAATGGCGCTTGATCCCATGCGCTGAACCAACTAAAGATTTGAAATTTTCAGAACTATAATAGGCAATTTCGGGAATGTCATATGTTTCTGCAAGTTGTCTAAATATTTCAGAGGATTCAAGTATCATGGATTCTCCAATAGCAAATTTGGGGTGTTGACTTTCTTCTATTACAACAACTCTCACTCCCTCTTTTGATAGAATGGTGGCTAGAATTGAACCTCCGATGCCAGATCCTATAATAGCAATATCATATCTTTGTTGATCCACTTGGCCACCTCTCATTAAAAAAATTTGATGAAAATTTTAGATTTTATGTGGTTTCTTACCTGTCTTGTAATTTAGTGCTCAGGGCAAGCTTATTTAATTGAGAATATTTTCTCTTTTTCAGCTAATATTCCAAAGCATTAAGGATCAGGATGTGTATCTTTTTTATAATAGCCTATATAACTTTCAGATTGTCTCTTAAGCACTATAAAGGACAAATTCAGATAATTACATGTATAAAAAAATAATCCCTTCAGCAAGCATACAGGACTACTTATAGAGGTATTTTTAACTACTGAACTGAAACAGATTGTTCAAAACCAACATTTCTATTTATCCAAAGGCTTATCCCATAATTATCAATGCTGCCGACATCATCTGGGAAGAGTTCAAGTTGTTTTCTGGATGGGAATAGTTCGAGTTGTTTTACTGAATTCATCTTTTTCTTACTATTGATTTCAGCAGTTTGAATTGAAATTTTTAGTGAAGGTACGAATTTTAATAAATCATGAGGATTTTTAGAGTACTTTGCACATTGTAGCAATTGGTTTAAAAGTCTTTTCTGCTCAGTTATAGATACTGGTTTCTCTTCCATTATAGAATTCATGTTTGATTGTTTTTACAGAAGGTTGAGTTCTAAAGTTAATTAGCTGACACTGAATTTAGATTCAGAACCAACAAGATTACCAACACTCTCATTTTTTAAATACGCAGTTTTACCACGCACCTCAATCCAATCACAAGGTAAAGTTGGTCCACCAAAGATAGATTGAACAACACAAGATTTGAATGACAGACTTCGGAAAGAATATTATAAAGATTTGGAAAGAGTTGGAAGTTGGAATCCACCTCCAAAAGATTGGGATTATATGGTGACAAAGATGTTTGTTGATATTAGAACATTTTATGAAAAGGATGGTAAATCTTGGAGTCCTAGTGAACACCACTAAATTTATAAGTTAGGTAACTAAGGATTAGGAAGGGAGTTAGAGATAAAAGGAATTGTAACCTTGTTTCATGGAAGAATTGACTCCTTTCCACTAATTAACCCACCAAGTAAATCCCCACTTCCTTGTATTCCAAACCAAGTTCTGTTATATTTTCCGTTCTCCTAAACCACTTATAAGAAACCAAGTGAGACACTCACTCATAATCCTCATCTCTCTCATTCTTCTGTCTTCTCCTGTGTTTGGGAATAGTCACAAAGGTGAAACTCTTTATGGGTGGGGTAATACCCTTCCTTATGTTTGGAAGAGTATTGGAAGTAAAAAACTCCAACCAAAATATGAAGGTGATGTTGAGAATGGAGTTCCAAATGGTCTTGGTGTCTTGATTTCAACTAATGGATGGAAGTATTTTGGGAGTTGGAAGAATGGTGAAATATGGAACGGAACAGAATACGACAAATACGGAAACATCATATACAGGTGGGTAGAAGGAAAAAGAAAGTATCATACCCTCAATGTTAAGTTCAGATAATATTTATGCATCATTTCCTCTTAACTCCTTTGATATTTTATATAATTTGATAAATGCAATGAGTTCAATAACCACAATAACAATATGAGCAACTAAATCTCCTGTCGGAGAAAGAGGAGCAGTTGTTAAAGGAAAAAGAGGGTCAATAATTGTTTCTTGTATTTCTCGTAATAGGTTCATTAAAAACATGACAATAAATAATTTCACATTTTGCGAATACATGATAAATATTGACACAATTGCCATAGTAACAGTCCTACCTGCAAATTCATAAATAAGGTTGAAATCGGGCACTCCATCTATTTTTATTCCTGAAGACCTGACTGCTTCGTGATCAAAATAAAATAAATATGTCTGTTGCAATAAAATAAGAATTAGTAAGCACTGCAAAATGTTTATCCAAAGGGGTATTTTCGTTTTCATAGTCATAATAAAAAGTTATTTAATATATTTTTACGTTTTCAAATTGAAGAAACGACTGTCTCCTGATTAATCTAAAATAGATATGTCAGTTGCAATATAATAAGAATTAACAAACATATGAAAATTGTTAATCCACTGAGATATTTAAAGTTTAAAGAAATTTGATTGTTTAATAGATTATACATTATTCAATTAATGTTACACTTTGTTACTATTAAAATATTTAATAAGTAATATTTAGAACTAAATTTTTTTGAAATAACTGTAAATTCTCAAGAATTCTTTGAACATTTAAACTGAGAATCATCTCCCTATTCATCATCTCCTGTGAGTAACCCCCCACCAAATCCTTCACAGAGTCAGATAGTCTCCAAGTAACACCCACTTAATTCCTCACAGAGTCAGAGGAACTCCACAATCTTCCCATTTCTTGTAAAACAAACAGAGTTATCTATTCTCTGCCTCGAACGCCGCTTCATCCATTTGCGATGCAAGGTTTTCTGGTATCTGTTTGTTTAGAGCAACTCCGTACGCCACCACAAGCAAAACCGTCAAAAACGTCAAAACCAACACTGGTGTTTTGGATTTTAGGTAAAATAGAAGTGATTTATAGTTTAATGTTAAATGTGCCAAAACTGACACTATTAAAACGAGTCCAAACAATATATGTACCGGATGCATTTGCATCGTAAATGATGGTTTAGAAACAACTAACATGATGGTACCGCTTGTCGACATTGCGATAAATGACACAAGCAAACTGACTGATGTGACTTTTCTTATCATTTTCATAAACATTCCTTATATAATTTTCTTACTTAATTTCATGGAGTTCGAATCAATGGTTAAGGGTGAGTATTCTTTAGTTCAAAGAAATATATTTTAGAGTAAAAAACATCAGGAGTCATTTCTGATGTGTATCGATTTGTAGCAATACAATAAAGAGAAGGAATTGCCCTATTACGAAAAAAGGAAGAAGAAATGGTTTCTCACTAATAATCCATCAAGAGAACAAAAGAATTACTCAATAGAATCCATTGAATTCCTAATACTCTTCACAAGATCCAACCCCATCATCCTCTGTGAGTAACACCCACTAATCCTTCACAGAGTCAGAGGGACTCCTAGTAACCCCCACTTAATCCCTCCAGAGTAAGAGACACTCCAAGTAACTCCCACGTAATTCTTCAAAGAGTCAGAGACACCTCCAAGTGAACTCCCACTTTCTTTTATGCAAAAATATCTTGCAAAATAGAAACTTCTACTTTAATCATATACAATCAGATTGAAGAATGAGCATTATTTTCTAAATTTTTAAAACCAGAGGATTCAAATGAAAAAACTAAAAATAGTAATTTATATTCCAATTCCTCGTAATCGTTAATTATTATAAATATTTTAAATCATTAACAATTAAATTATAAAAAGGTATATTATGATTAAAGGAAAATGTCATTGTGAATCAGTTAAGTATGAAAGTAAAAATAATTCTAAATTTGCAGTTTTTTGCCACTGTGAGACTTGTCGTAAAATAAATGGATCTGCATTTGGTTCTAGTGCAGCAGTGCCTAAAGTAGGTTTTTTTATTATATCAGGTGAAAATTTTTTGGAAGAATATGAATCATCCCCAGGCAAGATAAGACATTTTTGCACAAAATGTGGTACTCACGTTTATGCTACTTCTGCAAAAAATCCAGAATATGTAATGCTTAGATTAGGATGTATCGAAGGTAATCACGATATTTTTCCAACAAAACATATTTGGGTTAGTCATAAAGCACCTTGGTATGAGATAACAAATAATCTGCCAATGTATGAGGAAGGGTAAAAACCTTTACTTTATAATAAACAGAAGAATAATAGTAAAAATATTAAATGAAGATAAAATAACACCATAACTAATTCAATCACTAATACTTTCGCAAAGTCAGTCACACACTAAATTATGTGATTGACCTCCCCCACTTCATCCCTCACAGAGTCAGAGACACCTCCAATTAATCCCCCCACTTAATTCTTCACAGAGTCAGAGACACCTCCAAGTAACTCACACTCTAAAACAAACAACCTCTCAAAATACCACCAAGTCAAATACTCATATTTACCGACCCCATCCCCCCACTTCCTTGTAATCCTCATCAAGTTCTGTTATATTTTCCGTTCTCCTAAACCACTAATAGAGAACAAAGAATCCAAAGTTAAATGAACGAACTTTACTTTACCAAGACTAATAGGGAAATCATTCAGGTAGTAAGACTTGAGTATGGACAGTTAGGTGAAACATATGTTTTAAAGACATTTGAAGGTGAAGAGAATCCTAATGGGTTATTTCTACACAAGTCTATTTTCCCAAGAGAAGAAGTATTTGATAATGACCAAATGATGTTGAAGAAGGTATGGGAATTAAGGAAACGATTATCTGAAGATAGGTGGACCCTTTAGACTAAAGAGGATTCACCTACTACACAACAAACATCATTCATTACCTTAAAGACAATAGATGGTGACTTGTCTATGGAGTATGATAACTGATGAAAATGAAATGGAAACTCTTTTTAATCATTATATTAGTTCTTGTCTGGTTCTCATTACCTTTTTGGAATGAGATAATAGAGTTCCTATTTTCATAATGAATCGGAAGGGAGTTAGAGAAAAAAGGATTTATCATTATTTCATAGGATGAATAATTAACTCTCTTCCACACACCTCACCAAGTAAACCCCCACATTCTTGTAATCCCCACCAAGTTCTGGTATATTTTCTGTTTTCCTAAACCACTTATAAGAAACCAAGTGAAACACCTTCTACTCATCTCCTTCTCCTTACTTCTTCTTTCTTCTCCTCTGATTGGTTAAAAAACTTGTATTCTATATCATTATGGAACTATGACAGATGATTGACCATAAAAATTAAAGAGAAGAGTTGATGGACAAATTTATTGAAAAATATAGATTACAAACATTATGGAAAAAACTTTGTTAAATAAGGAAAACATTTTAGAGTGGAGTGGAGTTGCAACTGCTATCTTATATTCATTGATTGTTGCTATGAATATAGGTGCTGAATTTATAGGTTTCACATTACTAGTTATTTCATCTGTTTTAATTGGGAGTTGGGCATACTTTGGAAAACATAAAGGAATATTGTTCCTTCAATTTTTCTATGCAACTGCAGGAATCATAGGAATGATTAGATGGTATGTATAGTGGACCCACCTCCACCATACCACTACTCCATCCTGTTCCAAATCATACCATAATTAAAACCAGTGAAGAATGGAGGAATGCTTCTTTTGCTGAATAGTTTACTTAAAAAAGCTATGTTTACTCAAGGTATGTAAGAAGTGACTAAAATCGCTAAAGGATTTTCAAAGAAAACATGCTTATTAACCTTCCGAGACAGCCCCTAGTTTATGGGAAAGATGTAATTTTGTAATGCAGTTACAACTATATATGCACCGATTGTAAGTATAAATAAAAAAAATAACTTCCTGAAAGCTCTCTCTGATAATCCTTGCCGAATTCGTTGACCAATCACCATTCCAAAAATGGCTGGAAAAACAGAAACGGTAGACAATACACCAAGTTCTAAGCTAAGAAATTCATTAACATGAAGAGAGGAAATCAGAGCCACAGTTGATACTGTAAACAATATTCCCATTGACTGAATCAGCATGTCTCGACTCAACCCTATTGACTGAAGATAAAACACACCAGGGACAACGAATGAACCAGTCATTCCCGTTAGTATACCATTTACTGAGCCCACCAAAGAGCCAACCCACCATTGATGTCGAGTTTTTAAATTAAATCTGACTCCAGAGATATTAATAACTGCGTAAGTCATTAACAGAGCCCCAAGGAGTGCTGAAAGAAGTGTGAGCTCAACACTTGACAGAGCCATTACCCCAAACCATACTGTGAAGGTCGCAGTAAGGAATAAAGGCCAAAGCCTGATTAAAATTTCCCAAAATTTTCCACCCACAGTGGCTTGCCAAATATTGGTAACTAAAGACGGTACAAGTAGTAAAGCCATCGATGTAGGTAAATTGGTTACGATGGTTAATAAGGCTAGACTTATTGTTGGGAGTCCTAGCCCGATAATACCTTTAGCCAGTCCAGCAATAAGGAAAATTCCTAAAATGAAAATAACTGTTGATGGTTCAAACATTAATAGCTAGTGTGGTTTCGTAAATTCGTGGACAGTGACGGAAATGTTACTACTACTTTTGTAAAAGGTGAAGAAAATAACGATTACTCTTCTCCTTAAATTCCACCACGCAATTAAAACCAACATTATCAACAATTCTGGTTTTACATTTTGAGATGAAAATATTTAATAATATGACTAATTAAGGACTAAATTGTGCTAGTAAAATAAAGTACTAAAATTTTCAGTTGCTTTATTAATACAATATGTCTTATTTGAGATACGGAATTACTATAATTTGTTTGATCATTTTTATAGATGATCCTAGTCTAGTTCTAGCTCAAAGTATCTATGATTTTAAAGGGAAAAAGACTAATACTAGTCATGGCATGGAGAAAAGGATTAGATCAAATTCTTCATATTTTTCAAATGATTCTTCATGGTTTTCAAATGATTATTCGCCCCAAAAGGAAACGTTTTCGAATGGGAGAAATCCTTCATCTAAAAAAATAAAAACTTCGAATCTTAATAAAAATCGAAAAATTAGATTTAGGGGTTTATCAGGCACATATACTTCAGATACTCAAGAATCTAGCATTTCAACTTCATCGATTATCTGGGATGGCGTAGGGATTGGAAAATCAGTTATTAAATATGAAGCAGAAGTTACTGATTTATTAGTTGATGTAGAAAATACAATGCTAGATCTTTCATATACCTTCGGTGATGAGTATACACTTACACTCGGTCTTAGTTCAGTTTACAGTGGTGAACTGATCGGAACAACAAGTGATGGTCAAATATACAACTCAGCAAAAGTATTTGGTTACGGAGCCTATAGTATTTTCGGAATCGAATTTGGAATATTTGAGATATTGTTAGGTTATAAATATATCAAGTATGCATATATAGACTTAGAATCTGAATCAACCGCTGTTTATTGGAGTAACTTCAATGATTCTGGAGGGCTATATGTAACGGGGATTGGTCTTGCTTTTTGACTAATGGAGAAATGTAAATTCCTAAACCAAACATTCTAAATCTCCAGAAATATTTTATCTGAGACATATCCAAACAAGCTTTTTTGACATAAATCTGGATATAATAATTGATGATACTCAGCTTGTTAATGATTAATAACTGTTCTCTATTTTTTCTTCAAGCACATGCTCAGATTTTGAGATATGAATATCCGACTTTTGAAACAAACTCTGAGACTTAAGTTAGTTTAGAATAATGAAACATTTTCTAATTTATTCTCTATTCATAACTTTAAGCTTCCTCGTCAATTCATGTGAAGAAGGTTTTAAAGATGAATCATCCGTGTTTTCTTTAGAACTTAAAGAATTAATAGCAATAAATTCCCCAACAAGAGACACCACTCCAGATTACACTTTTTCTTCTAATATAGCTGGATCTATTAAATACGCAGGATTATGTTCTTCAAGTACAACTGTTGCAAGCCTAGGAGCAAATACAATTACTTTGGATCCTCTAGTTAATGGAACATATTCGGATTGTAGTATTACTGTTGAGTCTGAAGACATTTGGTTAATCGGCTCACTAAAACTTTCATCATTTATTGTCTTAGATCCAACTGCACCAACTATTGCAGAAGTAACAATAGTAACATCTCCAACTAACGACTCTACCCCAAATTACACATTCTACTCTGATCAGGCAGGAACAATCACATATGGAGGATCATGTTCTTCAAGTACTACATCAGCTATTATCGGAAATACAACAATTACTTTGGTTCCCTTGAGTGATGGGACCTACTCGGATTGTACAATTAACGTAACTAATGCATCAGGGATTGTAAGTGATTCAATAACAATAACATCATTTGTAGTAGATTCTGCTGCCGCAACACTTGCAGAAGTAACTGCAGTAATAACTCCAAATAACGACCCTACCCCAAATTACACATTCTCTTCTGATCAGGCAGGAACAATCACCTATGGAGGATCATGTTCTTCCGTTACTACATCCGCTATTAATGGAAATACAACAATTACTTTGAGGTCCTTGAGTGATGGGACTTACTCAGACTGCACAGTTACTGTTACTGATGCTGCCAGCAATTCTGTAACGTTAAATATGAGTTCCTTTACTGTTGATACAACCGCACCTACTGTAAGCTCCTTCACTTTTTCTGATACAGATCTCAAGACCAATGACACAGCGACGGTAACGCTGGTTTTCTCAGAGGCGGTTGCTTCTTTTTCCAGTTATGACGATATCACAGTTGCCAATGGTTCACTCGCGGCAATGACCAGCAACAACAACATCACCTGGTCTGGAATCTTCACACCGACCGCCAATACAGAAGATTGGGACAACATGTTATGGTTGGGCACTAGTTATACCGACTCCGTCGGAAATACTGGCACTGCGGCGGTAACTTCGAACTATAAAGTTGATGATAACGATCCTTCAGTAACGTCATTTACTCTTTCTGATTCGGCACTCAAGGCCGGTGATACCCCGACGGTAACGTTGGTTTTTTCAGAGAAGGTTGCATCCTTTTCCAGTGCTGACGACATCACTGTTGCCAATGGAACGCTCACAACGATGACCAGCAGCGACGACAAGACTTGGACTGGAACCTTCACTCCGACCGCCAATACGGAAGATGCGAACAACACCTTTTCCTTGGCCACGAGTTACACCGACACCGTCGGTAATACTGGGCCTACGGCAACAACTGCGAACTATGCGGTTGAAACCTTGGCACCTTCTGTAACCTCTTTCACTCTCTCTGATACGGTACTAAATGCTGGTGATACCCCGACGCTAACGTTGGTTTTTTCAGAGAAGGTTGCCTCCTTTTCTAGTGCTGCCGACATCACGGTTGCCAATGGAACTCTCTCGGCAATGAGCAGCAGTGACGATACCACCTGGACTGGAACCTTCACGCCGACCGCAAATACGGATGATGCAAACAACATTCTTTCCCTGGCATCAAGTTACACCGATGTCGCCGGTAATACAGGCCCTACGGCAACAACGGCAAACTATGAGGTCGACACCATTTATCCGACAGTAAGTAGCGTGGCGATAACCAGTGCGACGGGTATTCTGAACAACCTGTTGAATCCTGGAGACGTGGTATCAGTGACTGCTAACTTCAGTGAGTCCGTCATAATTGACAACACAAGCGGCACACCGACGCTCACCTTTGTTGTGGGTAGTACCGACCAGACCGCCACATATACGTCCGGCAGTGGAGGCACAACGCTGGTGTTCAAATATACGATCCAAGCTGGAGATAATGACTCAGATGGCATCAGTATCGGAGCCAATGTCCTTGCCTTGAATAGTGGCACAATTAAGGATGTCGCTGGTAACAATGCCACTCTCACACACAGCGCAGTGTCGGCTAACACTAGCTACAAAGCAGACACTGCGGCGCCAACAGCTTCCTGGAGTGCAGCAACTGATAATGTAGGCACAGTAACGGGAGCACTGTCGAGTGGTGACACTACCGATGATCCTACAATTGTTCTTTCCGGGACCAACGAAGCTGGATCTAGTGTGAAAGTATACGACAACACCACTGAACTAGGATCTGCAACAGTAACTGGAACCAGCTGGAGCTTCAGTGCCACGGTGGCAAGAGCCACCACGTATCAGTTCAACGTCAAGGAAACCGACCTTGCTGGTAACACCAGTGTTGCAACGAGCAACTTCGCATTAACTGGCGACACTGATTCTCCGACCGTCAGTAGCGTGGTGATAACCAGTGCGACTGGTATTCTGAACAACCTTTTGAATGTTGGGGACGTTTTATCGGTTACACTCACTTTCAGTAAAAATGTGCTCGTATCGGGTTTCCCACAAATGACTCTGGTTGTGGGCAGCACTGACCAGACTTCGACATATACGTCAGGCAGTGGAAGTACAGCGCTGGTGTTCCAATATACGATTCAAGCAGGAGAAACTGACACCGATGGTATCAGCATCGGAGCTAATGTTTTAGCCTTGAATAGTGGCACGCTTAGGGATGCAGCCGGTAACAGTGCCACTCTCACTCACAGCGCGATGCCGGCCAACACTAGCTACAAAGTGGACACCACAGCCCCGACAGTGAACACCTTCACTCTCTCTGATACAGAGCTTAAGATCGGCGATAACGCAACGGTAACGCTGGTTTTATCTGAAGCGGTTGCCTCCTTTTCTAGTGCTGCCGACATCACGGTTACCAGTGGAACTCTCGCAACGATGACCAGCACCGACAACATTACCTGGAGCGGAACCTTCACACCAACGAGCAATATAGAAGATGCGAGCAACACTCTTTCCCTGGCGACGAGTTACACCGACACCGCCGGTAATGAGGGCCCTGCGGCAACAACTTCAAACTATGAGGTCGATACCACTGCGCCTTCGGTGAACTCCTTCACACTTTCCGACACAGCACTAAAGGCCGGTGATAACGCAACTGTAACGTTGGTGTTCTCAGAGACGGTTGCTTCCTTTTCTAGTTCTGCCGACATCACGGTTAACAATGGAACTCTCGCAACGATGACCAGCTCTGACAACATCACCTGGACTGGAACCTTCACACCAACGACCAATACGGAAGATGCGAGCAACACTCTTTCGTTGGCCACGAGTTACGCCGACACCGCCGGTAATGGCGGACCTGCGGCAACAACGGCAAACTATGAGGTCGAGACCCTGGTGCCTACGGTGAGCAGCGTGGCGATAACGAGTGCGACGGGTATTCAGAACAACCTGCTGAATACCGGAGACGTGATTTCGTTTACATCTACTTTCAGTGAAAATGTGCTAGTCACCGGTTTTCCGAAAATAACCCTTGTTGTGGGGAGCACTGACCGGAGCGCGACATATACGTCAGGCAGCGGAAGCACAGCCCTGGTGTTCCAATACACGATACTGGCGGGAGAGACTGACACCGATGGTATCAGCATTGGTGCTAATGTCCTTGCCTTGAATAGTGGTACGCTTAGGGATGCGGCCGGTAACAATGCTACTCTCACACACAGCTCACTGTCGGCAAACACTAGCTACAAGGTGGATACCACAGCGCCAACTGCTACCTGGAGTGCAGCAACTGATAATGTAGGCACGGTAACGGGAGCTCTGACTAGTGGTGACACTACTGATGATACTGCGCTTGTTCTTT
>ERZ1046367.1315-NODE-1315-length-14737-cov-4.433592_pt1 | contig 14737 bp, 15 predicted proteins | sample MGYA00383091_ERZ1046367 | MGnify/ENA primary metagenome ERZ1046367 (study PRJEB29581, sample SAMEA5548361) | metagenome | biome: marine; feature: coastal; material: water | depth 50 m | study: Short-term variability in the microbial, nano- and picoplankton... | reverse complement strand
AATTTTGGTTCATTATAACTAAATTAGGTGTCTAGGAAATTGGGGACTTATCAGCTTGTTCAATCACCCAGTCAGGTTCTGCATTACCAATAATAAGTAACTGATGCTTCGCTGAATTACTGAAAATATTCTGCCAAGCAGGTAAAAACTCATCTGTTGAAATAGGCAATAGTTCATCTATGGTTAACGGTAATAATGTAGAGTTTTTAGGATAAAGTGCAGCGGTAAGTTTCTCGGAGAATTGGCGCTGTGGCGATTTGTTTTCACTTTTTAATCCCTTAAGCATTAACTGCTTATTCGAATTCCAAATTTCAGTATCAACACGAGGCTCTGTTATTTTTAAGTAAAAATTTTGCAGCCAAGCTTCAAAAGAGTCTTTAGTACTAGTGCCCGATAATTGGTGTTGAAGTTGATTTACCGATGCACCAAGATTAAAACTTTTTCCGGCATTTAAAAGCTCAAGTTGAAGCACGTCATAGTCAGCATAGCCAAAGCGTGACATGCTATTAATGGCAAGCTGTGCTGCTCTTCGTTTGTCTTCTGCTAAATGCTGTGTGCCACCTAACCCCTGCCATCTTATTAGTAAAGAGTCTGGCAATTTATCACTAGGTTGAAACCAAATTTGGCTATCATTTTCTAGCGTCCAAACATGATTATTACCTATCATTTTATAGTTAACAATTTCGACACGGGGAAGTTTTTTAGTAAAAAGAGGACCGTCAACATTGATACCTTTTAAAGCTGGAGGCGGTGTATCAATAGCTTGTTGCCACATATTCGTTACTTGAACAAGATCTGGTTGTTTTGTAATATTTTCAGGCTTAACTTGTGCAATAACAGCAGGAGCTCTATTGGTGATGATATCTCTAAAATAGTGATTAACATCAGTTAACGTAATTTCTGCTAACAGTGTTTGAGCCAGCTTTGCTTTATCTTTATTTGCTGTAAATGGTAGGCCATTAAGAAGTTGCCCATATAGGGTTCTTAATAAGCCCTTATTCTTTAAAGCTTTTGTATTTTCAATAGCTGTTTGATAGCTTTTTTGCAGTACCCGCTTCACAGCCTCAAGTTCTGGCACTGTAAAACCATGGTTAGCATAACGACTCAACTCTGTGAACATTTCACCTAGTGCTTTATCGTATTGTTCATTTTTTAAAATAGCGAATATACGCGTATTATTTTAGCCTTTTGCTAAACTATAAGAACCTATCGACATTCTGCTAATGTATTCCCCACCAGATTGATATTGATGGCGTAACCTGTCAGACATTAAATGCATGGCAAGTTGAGAAGTTAGCTGTTTTTTATAACCAGTGATGGTGGTAACCGCAGGCACTTTAGCTCTAAAGTTTACGGTCATCACTTCTGTGTTAAGCTCTTTATCTGAAATAGTGTCAAAACTTATTGTGTTTGCAAGTGGAATTTCTGTATTCGGCAACTCAGGTAATTCAGCCGCAGGTATTTTTTCAAAATACTTTGCTAACAAATTTTTTATTTGCTGCTCATTTGTTGCGCCCACTGCAATTAATATCATATTGTTTGGGGGATACCAATCCTTCCAAAAAGCCTTAATTCTCGAGGCATCAACATAACGGACTAACTCCATATCACCGATAGGCAATCTTTTTATAAAACGGCTATTGGCTTTTGTGATTTGACCTGTTGCTTTACCAAGCCTATTGCGCATACTCAAATTTCTACGCCACTCTTCTTCAACTACTGGCCGTTCTTTTTCTAGCTCTTGTTGATCAAATGTCAAAGCACTCACTTGTTGAGCTAACATATTAAAAGCTTCATCAATCAGTGCTGGTTCGTTATTTGGTAAATGCAAGAAGTACGTTGTACTATGAAAAGAAGTAGTTGCATTCACATCACGCCCAAAAACCATACCTAATTCTTCTTGGCGTTCAATAATACTATTACCTGGATATTTCTCAGTACCATTAAAAGCCATATGCTCAACAAGGTGAGCAATACCTTGTTGGTCATCTTGCTCATGTAAAGAGCCTGCTTTAACAACAAGTTGCAATGAAACTTGCTCTGCTGGTTTATCATTTGGCAAAACAATGTACTGCAAGCCATTAGCTAAAACGCCTCGCTGTATATCAGCTCGAATTGGTAAAACATCATCCGTTTCAATAACGTGTTTTGGTGGTAAAGGCATAGTACAAGCCGAAACAAGTACAAAAAAAGATAAAAAGGATAGTTTCTTCATTATGAATTTAAATCTTATGAAATTGAAAGCTCGACAAATGTAACCGAACAATAAAATAAATACAATTAAAAATAACAATCATTATCAATTAGATTAATGGTTGAGGAGATTAGAAAAGCGTGGCTTATCTATCGATATATACCCATCGTGTTGCGATTGCAAATTCTTGTTTGCTTGCAATTGATAAGTAAACGGTGAGTTTTAAGTGGAAGAATTACCGTGTAAAGGAGCAGAATAGACATCGCACTATGACGCTGACATACGATGAGTTTATTAGGAGCTTCTTACTGCATGTGTTACCGAGTGATTTTCACCGTATTCGTCATTATGTTTGACTGCTAATACAGCTCGTAAAAAGAACTTGGATAAAGCACGACAACTACTGAACGTTAAAGCGCTTATAGCACTACCCGATGAAGAGGAAACTGATGAGATAAAGTATCATCAGCTAACAATGACCTTTGTTTGCCTATGTTGTGGTGCAGGTATAGAAGTGACAGAAGTGCTACCTCATTTATATTTACCGCGAGAACCGCATATATTACTGAATTAACGGAGACAGGTAGGTAAGTTAAGTTATCAGCAATGGTTGATAAGGGGTAGCCTTGTTCGGCTTGCTCAAACTTATCGGATCTAGACTAAAATAAAGCAATACGAGAGGAAAAGATCACGGTGAAAAGCACATTAACGCAACGTAAATTAGTATCGATACAGAATTTTAGCCATCAAGAGCAAAAGACGATCTAGTAATCTCCATAGCACCGAGTTCGATTCTAGTGGCTTCTTCATTGTGAGTCTTTTAGACATCAGCCTCCCGGTTATGGGCTGCTGATAGATTTTTTGCACTGGCTGATATTTAAAAACCTTAACAAAGCAGATTTAAGTTCTATCTCATTATGGGAACGATACAGCCATAGAGTATGTATTCTAATAGCCGCTATCCTTGAAGGTAGAACATAAAAGGTGGGTGTTTTACTCTAATAATTAGGACTGCATTGGTGTCTTTAAAGGTCTTATAATTGGGTTTTTCTTGAATTTAGTGACTTTGTGATACTCCAATAAAAACAATGTGTTAAGGTGTTTTCTTGAGTTAACTTATGTGTTGGGTTTCGTATTTAGTTAATCTACATGAATTTCAATAAGTTATTAAACTTAAATAGTTGGCTCGTCAGACGGGTAATCTATCAGGCGGAGGTCGTGGTAACAATCCAAGCAGTAAGTAAAGGATAAAAAGTTCTCTTGATCACAGAGCTTAGTTTGATAAATTGTAGTGGCTCAGACCTGATCTTAAAGTGGCTTCATGAAAGAATAGATCCATCTGCAAAAGATTCTCCCTATTACAAGGAAGTATTCGAGTTGCACGTTGAATTTCACAAAGAGGCAGGAGCAATTTTGGAGCTTGCTCTTAATGGTCATAAGGATGAGGCTAATGCTCGAATTAAACTGGGAAGCAAGTTTTCGAAATTGTCGGCAGATTTAACAAGAAAAATGAAAGAATGGCAGTCTACCCTGTAAAATATGGCTATACCAAGGGTATGCACGCAGACCGTCAAAAGTGTTGCTCCTATCGTCGCAACGCTTTTGATGGCTGGTGATTAGCGAAATAAAGCTTAATAAGAATCAATATGAACAATTAACACCTTGCACCTTGCCGCTAATTTGATAGCCAAGTATCCCTGCTATAAGTTGGATAAATCATGTTCATTACTCATTGCTTTAGTCTTGCGTACCTTTGAAAGAAAAGCTAGGTTTTTACTAGGGGCTTTTTTCAATTGGCTATACAGATCTTTAACTGACGGTTGTGTTTGTTTAACTGCTTTAACTAACATTGCAACAATGGATAACTTGCAGGCTCACATTCAATTAAAAGCAGTATAATCTCTGGCTCATATTCGTAAGCAGAACTAGGAACGCCTTGTTTTTGTACTTTTGAATTATAATGTTGTCCTATAGCTTTAAGTAAAACTTTCTAAATTGAACAATAAATACTATACTGTCTATTTATACAGTTGAGTGTCTATTATGAAAGTTATACCTATTTATATTGAAGCCGGAATATCTGGTTTTGAATCTCCTGCGGCTGAATATAAAGAGCTTGCTTTATCGTTAGATCAACTTCTAATTCGCCATCCTAATGCCACCTTTATAGGTCAAGCATCAGGACAGTCAATGCAAGGCGTTGGCATATTTGATGGCGATTTATTGATTGTTGATAGATCGCTATTGGCCAAAAATGGTGATGTGGTCGTGGCTAATTTAAATGGCTGCTTTGTCTGTAAGCTAATTGATAAGCCACAAGCAAGGTTGTTATCGGCTTCTAATAAACATGTCCCTGTGAGCATTAACCCCGAAGATAATTTTCAACTTGAAGGTGTTGTTACCCGTTCAATAAGACTTCATCATCAAGCGTCTGAGTTAACGGCATGTATGCATTAGTTGATGCAGTTTCTTTTTATGCCAGTGCCGAAAAGGTATTTGATCCGAGTATTAGAAATAAACCAGTTGTTGTATTAACCAATAACGACGGTTGTATTTGTGCGGTTTGTCCTATAGCCAGAAAACTCGGCATTCCTAAGTTTGAGCCGTATTTTAAGGTAAAGTGGTTGCTACAAAAGCATGGTGTGGTGGTTCGTTCATCTAACTATGAACTTTATGCCGATTTAAGTGAAAGAATGATGAATATCATTGCCAGATACAGCGATAACCATTACGTTTATTCTATTGATGAATCATTCATTCACTTTAAAAACTATGGCGGCTTAATTAAAGACTGGCATCAATATGGCCATGAAATAAGGCGTGCTATTTGGAAAGAAGTTAAGCTTCCCGTGGGAGTGGGTTTTGGCACAACATCTACCCTAGCAAAGGCCGCAAACCATGCAGCTAAAAAGTTGACTGGCTATGATGGTGTGGCGGTTATTGATAATGTTCAAAGTAGCAAAGCAATATTAGAACGAATGGATGTTAGTGAGGTTTGGGGAGTTGGCCGAAAAATATCTAAGCGGCTAAAGGCACTAAGTATCAATAATGCCTATCAGTTATCTTTGCAGTCACCTAAAGTGATAAGAAAGCAATTTAGCGTGGTGACAGAGCGTACGATTAACGAATTGAATGGTGTGAGTTGTTTATCGTGGGATGAAGTAAAAGAGCCAAAACAGGAGATATTCTCAACACGTAGTTTTGGCCAAAGAATTACTGATATTCAGTCTTTAAAGTCAGCGTTATCAACTCATGGTGCTATTGTTGCTAAAAAAGTAAGACAGCAGTCCTCGTTGGTTAAAAAGTTAATGGTATTTGCATCAAGTTCCCCCCATGATGATAGCTATTATAAGCAAGCCATGGTTTATAAGTTTCCTGCCGCAACTGATAACTCATGTGAAATAGCTAGTGCTATTAACCAAGTACTTGGTGATATCTATATTCAAGGCGTTCTCTTTTATCGTTGTGGTGTCGGCGCGATTGAATTAGAAAGCAGAGTGTTTCAACAGCCAGATTTATTCTTTCCTGATAATTCCAATCCAATGTTAATGAAGTGCCTTGATAAGATAAATAACCGTTATGGTCAGGGTACGTTAAAAATCGGGGCAGAAGGGCAAACTGAAACATGGCAAATGAAACGCCAGTTTTTAAGTCCACAATACACCACTAACTGGCGAGACATCCCTAAAATTCGTTGCTAAGCCTAGGTAAACATAATAAAGGAGGCTTTGTTATAGAGCTTAATATTTGCGAAGCATAAAAGAGCGGGTGTCAATTGATGCATTTTAATAGCAATAAAAAGCCAGTATTAAACTTCAGCTGGCTTTTGGTTTGTTCTATTGTAAATATCTATTGTTGAGCAATTTTTACTCGAATTCTGTTCTTAGCAACTCTTGTTTCATGTAAAGTAGAAATTGCCGATTTCGCTTCAGCTTCATTAGGCATTTCAACGAATGCAAAGCCTTTTGATTTACCTGTTTCTTGGTCTAAAACTAAGTTACATTCAGTAACTGAGCCATGGGTAGAAAATAATATACGGATTTCTTGCTCGGTTGTTGAGCGTGAAAGGTTACGAACTAAAAGTTTCATAATGAGCCATGTGGTGTTTTATTACGATCTGAATTGTCTCATATATTTTAAGTCCAAGTCATTTTTATTTGAATTAAGCACTGACATTTGTGAAGAAACAGCATACAAGCTAATTAAGGCTATGCCGTTAACGGTTTGCTCGGTTCCGCTGTGTTTAATATTTTAGTACACTATTGCCAGCCTCTTTAAATGGGCGTGGGTTTCACATTCTTAATAATTAAATTTGGATATTCGATGACAAAAATAATTAGTTTATTTTTAGCTGTTTTTGTTCTCACTGCTTGTGCGCCTAAAATAGGGAGTGAAGAGTGGTGTGCTGATATGAAAGAAAAGCCTAAAGGGGATTGGACTGCGACAGAAACTAAAGATTTTGCTAAACATTGCCTATTTTAAAGTAGCCAATAAAACTGGTCAGCTAGTTGTTTGTCCAGCTCTGCTTAATTTCGCCTTTTAGACAAGAACTTTTCATTGTTTATTAAGAGCGAGTATTGTTATCCAAATATGGTGGTGGAATGAAAACTATAGGCTTTAGAAATGTAAAGCATGAAGATCTTGATTTTTTGTTGAAGTTGCGAAAATTGTCAATGAATGAGCACTTGGCTAAGGCCAAAATAAAATTGACAAATGAACAACATCTTGTGCGAATAAAAGAGCACTTTTATGAGTCTCATATTATTTTGCGCGACCGTAAAGCTATTGGCTTGATAAAATTTGGTGTGGTTTCACTCAAAGGGACGAGTAAAAGTTTGCATATTCGACAGTTGCAAATATTGCCTAAATATCAAGGGCAGGGAATTGGCAGTAAGGTGCTATTAGTTGTCAAAAAAAAGGCCTTACAGTTGCAATTACCTATCACCCTGAACGTGTTACTCAATAACCCCGCAAGAGGGCTTTATTTAAGGCACGGTTTTCAAATTGAAGGCAAGAATAAAATTGAATTTCAAATGCGCTGTCCGCTTGAAGTCATTGCCGCCTAATAAACTTACTTAACCTGAACTCGGCTTAATAGATAAGGCCATTTTGTTCGATTAGTTTGGCATCAATGCGTGTAGGCGTTACTTTGCCATCAACCAAGGGCTGAGTTGCGATAGCCAAAGCTTTAATTACTTTATGTAAAGAAGGTAAGTTTAAAGATGCCAAGTCGTCACTTACTTGGTGATAATGTTGATCCTTATCTAGCTGTGCGCTGCTAAAGCTATGTGCAGGTACGCCAAGCCTTGCTAGGGTAGCATTGTCTGAACGATAAAAAAGACCTTGCTCAGGGAAAGGATCTTTATAAATTTTCATGCCTGTACCTGTTAAGGCTGTATTTAATTGTTTGCCCAAATCAGAGTGCTCCATACCTGTCATCCACACAGTTCCTGCGCCAAATTGTGATGGTTTACCTATCATTTCAATATTGAGCATGGCTGTTACTGTACTGACATCTAATTGTTTAGAAAAGTATTGAGAGCCAAAGCTACCTATTTCTTCGGCGCTAAAAGCGGCAAACATTAAACTTCTGCTATTGTTGCCTTGTTTAGCAAAGTATTGCGCTAAGTTAATAATTGCCGCTGTACCTGAAGCATCATCATCGGCACCATTAAAAATAGTGTCAGTAGTTTTTTTGTTTTTTATTATACCTAAGTGGTCGTAATGAGCACTGTAGAGTACAACCTCATCTTCCTTAGTTGTTCCTGGTAGCATGGCTACAACATTGGTTAGTGTATTGATGCTAATAGAATTAGCAGCCCTGACAGAGATTTTATGCAAATTCTTTGTGCAAATTTCTGTTAAGGCGATTACAATGGCGCCATCTTTTTTAGTCGTTAGCCTACGGTTAACAAGTTTTGTCAAACCTTGAGCAAAATAATGCTGATAGCGTTGGAGCATTGACTTATGTAAAGGGTGTAATAATACTAAATGCTGGCCACCTTGAATGTTTAACTGGCTTAAGATGGCATGCATGTCTTCTTTTTGACCAATGCAATGGACACTAACGGGTGCAAGCTGCTTTTTAGTATCAGCCATAGTCCAAGTTAAGTTTTCAGTAGTGCTAGCAAAAGTTAATTTTTCAGGGGAGATTAATTCTCCATTGAGGCTTAACTCAAGAGATTTTGGCATGATACGTTTCACCGTATATGTTTGATAAAAACCATCATTACCAGCAATGGGCGATAACCCAGCTTCTTTATAGCGTTTAGCGATATAGTCGGCCGCTTGGTGGATGTTAGTAGAAAAATTACCTCGGCCATTAAGTTTATCGCTTGCTAGGTAACTTACATCTTCAGTGACTTGCTCAAGGGATATTGTTGCAGGCGTTATCTCTGCAAAAGTTGTCATACTTATACTGGCACTAACAATAAGTGCTGTTAGTGGCTTATTTTTTTGGTTGAGCATCTTTTATTTATCTATTCACTGGCTGCTTGTAATTTTTTTGTTTCTATTAGTAAAGACTGCTCACCACTGCTTAACCATAATTGACCGTCTTGAATACTACATTGAAAGTCCATGGTTCTTGCCAGCAGCTTAGTTAAGGCATCTGTGGTTTCTTGCGAAAATTGTTCAATGCTAAGTTTGTGGTATTTTTTTAAGGCTGATTGAGATTGAGACCACCAAGTTTCTACGCTAGGGCCATAACAATAAAGCTTAACTTGCTGTGCCTTGTTACAGGCTTTTTTAAGACGTCTTTCATCTATTTGACCAAGTTCTATCCACAGCGCTATTTCGTTACTGTAATTTATTTGCCAAAGGGCGGCTTCATCTTCGTCACTAACCCCTTTGCCAAATTGAAGATCTTGATGGGCATTAAGCACATAACAAATTAAACGCACCATAAGTCGTTGCGCTGTTTCAGAGGGGTGCTGTGCTAAGGTTAATTGCAATGAATCGTAATAGTTACGATCCATATCTGCCAGTTCAATATTGGCTTTATAAATAGTTGCTTTTAGTGCCATGTTTTCTGTGCCGTTTAATTTGGTTATTCCATCATTAATTACTGACAATAATAACAGTAAGCTAGGGGAACAGTATTGTATTTTCATAATGAATAGTTAGGATAATAAGTATTAATTAAGTAAATAATTAAACTAATGATATGCTGCAAGCATTAATGCACATATTTTTCTGCGAGATTATCATGACTATTCAATCCTTTATACCGCCACAAAGAACCTTAATGGGACCAGGACCTTCAGATGTTAGCCCTAGAGTACTATCGGCACTTGCTAGGCCTACTGTCGGCCACCTTGATCCGACTTTTGTGGGGATGATGGATGAAGTTAAGTCATTGTTACAATATGCTTTTCAAACAAAAAACACTTATACCATGGCTATTTCAGCGCCAGGCTCTGCAGGTATGGAAGCCTGCTTTGTAAACCTTGTAACCCCAGAAGATACTGTTGTTGTTTGTCGTAATGGTGTTTTTGGCGCTCGTATGATTGAAAATGTTCAACGTGTTGGCGCAAAAGTGGTCGTAGTCGATTGTACTTGGGGGAGAGCCGTTGATCCGCAAGCATTAGAAGATACTTTAAAACAAACACCACAAGCAAAATTTGTTGCTTTTGTTCATGCAGAAACGTCTACTGGCGCACTTTCTGATGCCAAAACATTATGTGAAATTGCCCGTAAACATAACTGTTTAACGATAGTTGATGCCGTTACTTCGCTAGGTGGCATTGAATTGAAAGTTGATGATTGGGGAATAGATGCTGTTTATTCTGGTAGTCAAAAGTGTTTGTCTTGTGTTCCTGGTTTGTCGCCAGTAAGTTTTAGCGAGCAAGCGGCGCAAGTGATTAAAAATAGAGACACAGCAGTACAAAGTTGGTTCTTAGATCAATCGTTAGTGATGGAGTACTGGTCGGGTCAAGGAAAACGCAGTTATCACCATACTGCACCAGTTAATTCATTATATGCTCTACATGAATCGTTATTAATGTTGCAAAACGAAGGATTAGAAAATAGCTGGGCTCGTCATCAATCACAACATGAAAAGCTAGCGTTGGGATTAGCTGATTTAGGGCTGGATTTTATTGTGCCTAAAGAAGAGCGTTTACCGCAACTGAATGCCGTTCATATCCCTCAAGGTATTGATGATGTTCAAGTGCGTCAGTTCTTGTTAAATGAATATAATTTAGAGATTGGCGCAGGCTTAGGTCAGTTTGCCGGTAGTGCTTGGCGTATTGGCTTAATGGGCTACGCTGCCCGTAATGAGAATGTTGCCTTATGTTTAGCTGCGCTTAAAGAGGCGTTAACTCAATAAGCTTTTTTACCGCCAACAAATGCTATTGATTAGATAAAGCATCACCAAGAGCCAGTATTATTCATGTTAACCCATGGCTCTTGTGGTGCTAGTGCATCACCTTTTTGTAATAACTCAATAGAGATGTTGTCTGGAGACTTTACAAAGGCCATTTTACCACAACGTGGTGGACGGTTAATGACTACGCCATAATCTTGTAGTTGTTGGCAGATTTGGTAAATATTATCCACTTCAAAGGCCAAATGACCAAAATTACGTCCGCTTTGATATTCCTCTTCGCTACCCCAGTTGTGGGTGAGTTCAATTTCAGCTTCACCTGCTGCAGTCGCCAAGAAGATAAGAGTAAATTTTCCAGCTGACACATCATGTCGTCTAGTTTCTACTAATCCCAATTTGTTGATATAAAAATCGAGCGACTCTTCAATGTCGCTAATACGTATCATAGTGTGTAAAAACTTCATTAGTTTTCCTTTTTTAGTACTAGTCACTGATTTGATATTTATACTGATATAAATGAGCCGCACTGGGATTATCGAACCACATAAGTATAACTGTCACTCAAGAGGATATTTATATAGATATGTTATAGTTATCATGGAAAATTAATGATAAAGGTTATATAAATCACTTTGTTCGTTAGATTAAAGATAGCCTTAAAATACTTTGTATGCGGCTTTACTATTAATGACTGATGTTGATAAAATACAGTCAAAATCTACAAGGAGAAATGGTAAACAAAACTTAGGTATTTTATACCTGCTTGTTACTAAAGTAGTTTAATAAAGTGAGCTTCCTCATACTATGTTTAAAACATTAATTAAATTATTATTTCCGACCAAAAAAAACGATAATCAGCCAAATTATCTATATTTTGAAGACAGCAAAAAACCTGTACAGGAAATGCAAGAACAACCCGTAGATGAACTGCAAAAATCACTCGAACCTAAATCGATAAGGCCTACTTCAATCGAAGAAAAGCATCAAAGAGCATTTTATGATTTTTTATTTGGTCAGTCAACACCAACAGAGCAACACGATGAACTGTCGCTGTATATAGCTAACAAAATTGAAAAGCTACTGGCAAAGCCAAAGCATGTTTTGGAAACCTTGCCCGTACTACCCAGTTCACTAAGTAAAATTATTGAACAATTGAGCGATGATGGGTTCGATGCAGAGGTATTAATTGCTCTGATTCAACAAGAGCCAGTAATGGCGGCAAAAGTTATAGAGTTAGCAAACTCTTCATTTTACAACCGCAGTTATAAAGATATAACAGACCTTAAATCAGCATTTATGTTGCTTGGTGTAAATGGGTTGATGGAAGGTGTGGTTAACGGCTTTGTAAGTAAGCTTGTGCCTCAATCAAAGGTTTATTTTCAGCAGTATGGTAATAATATATGGAAGCACTGCTTTACTACGGGAGTGATTGCGAAAGAATTAATAACTAAGTCTCCTTATGAGCAAGAGTCAGCACAAGGTTATCTTCTCGGTTTGATTTGTAATTTGGGTGATATGATTATTTTTCAGCTATTAATGGACGCTTTTTCTGTTGTTCATCCTGACCATCAACCAAACTCTTTTGCTTTTAAAGACCTCATGTATAAAAATTCAAAAAAGATAACCTATTTTATTGCCAAGCATTGGAATTTCCCATATTCAATTTTGAATGTTCTTGCGTTACAGGTGAAGTTAACTAAATCATCAATGCTGAGTTCGGCCTTTACTAAACATCCCATTGCTTGCTATTTATATGAAGCAAACATTATAAGTGAGTTAGAAATGAGGTTTGAACATGGAGAAATAGATAAAGAGACCCTAAACGAAGCAAGGGATTTTTTAGTTTTCAGTGATGAAGCAAAACAATACTTAGAGAAACTATCTCTTGCCTGTAGCGACATAGTTAATTTGGCAACCTAGTTAAAGGTGTCATCATAGACTTAATCAAACTTTAGCTGACCACTACAGATAAACGTTTAATCATTTTTCTTTAGTTTATTTAACGTTCTTTGATGGGGGAGTTTGGTTCGGCTCTATACTTTCCTGCAGGGCTGACAGAAGAAATACTACCGATAGTATGTAAAGATATGGAAATAAAAGCCTAATTAAAGCATTCAAAATATGCTTTTAAGTGAAACAATGAACAAGTAATATCAGTAGTTAGATTTGTTTGGCGAATAACCAAATAATAGAGAAAGAAATCTACTAATCATTACTCTTTTAATATAAGTTGAAAGAAATCACTCCCTGAGGATAAAGAATGACTAAGGTTAGATTGCTGCCCATACATGTTTTTTTCATGGCTGCACTGTTTTTGCTGTCTGGCTGCGCCACCATGAATTTAGACTACGAAGAGCCCAGTGTCGAGTTGGTTTCTTTTAAGGCTTTGCCGGCTAATGGTTTTGCACAAAATTTTGAAATAGGCTTGAAGTTAAGCAACCCCAATAATTTTGAATTACCGTTCAATGGTATTAGCTATCAACTGAGCGTAGCAGGAGAAATATTAGCCCATGGTGTTGCCGCGAATATTCCTACCGCAGCAGCTTACGGTGAGTCACGCTTTGTGGTTCCTGTTTCAACTAGTTTAATGAGGGGGATTAAGGTGATAAGAGTGTTAATGAAGAGTCATGGGCAGGATGTCAGCTACCAACTGAAGGCCAAGCTAGATATCGATATTCCCTTTGTGCCAAAGTTGACTATCATTCAAGATGGCGTGATCCCCTTCGGCCATAAGCCTATATAACCTGAACTCGGCTTAAAAAATACTTCTCTAGCAGCTATTTTCACTAACTTCTACGTTAAATTCACTTGCAATAGCTCTCTATTGACGCATAAATTTGCCTTGAATTAAGCAAAACTATCAAGCTAGAGATGTTGTGATTATTTAAGCTATATATTTCAATGAATTAAACATCTCTTAAACCGAACTCAGGTTGTATAACTAGGTTTGTAAACCTATGTAACCGTACTTGGTGTTTATTAGAAGATATCAGCAAGGGACACTACTAGAGGCAGTAATTCATTAATGCAGGAAAGTTAGTAAGGTCGATATTGAACTAATCAGTTTTGTCTTTAAAATCACAAAGATCTTCAATGATACAATAGCCACATTTAGGTTTGCGAGCAGTACAAGTGTAACGGCCATGCAAAATAAACCAGTGGTGCAAATTGAACATGAATTCTGTTTTGTTCGGGGTGTTTTTTATGATGGCTTGTTCAGTTTGCTCAACCGTTTTGCCCTTGGCGTAGCCCGTACGATTAGCAAGTCTTTGGATATGAGTATCCACAGCTAAAAAGTATTTACCTTTATTATCTTTTAGCCAGCCAGATAATGATAGTAGATAATTTTTTTTATCAGCGGATAATATTAAGTTAACCCTTTTGGCAGCTATTCCGAAGCAGTCGTTAAGTATTGAGTATTATTGCAGTTACTAATCATCGGAAACAAAAAAACACCAAATTACGATTGGTGTTTTCTGGAATTGACCACAAAGAAACTAAATTAGGATTGTTTCTTAATTCGACGCGATGCTAAACCAATCATTCCTAATGCAAAAATAGTCAGTGTGGATGGCTCTGGTACGCTAGAGGCTTTACTACCAAATGCTTGAAACTCACCAATTGATAGACCAAAATCTCCACCTATAGCTTTTATACGTATGTACCTTGCCTGTACAGTTGAAAAATCAATAGCTGCTATATATTCACCATGAAGGGCATTGGTTGAAAATGTATCCATTCCCCATGAAACCTCTCCGTAGTTACTGTTAATAGTGAATAGATTCGACCACGATGCAAGGTCATTTGACCATGTGATTTCATAAAAATCATTATTATCAGCAGATACTAAAACATCATTTAAATTATACAACTCACCAAAATCTAAAGTAAAAGTTGGAGCAAACGAGTTTTTCCACCAAACATTCGTGTTTGCATCCCATACTGATGATTCGGCAGGGATTATCCCATCGCTTATTAAAGCAATATTGTTGTTGGTACTACCTGTTGAAGAAATAACGCTTGATGTTATTAACGTTGCATTACTTAAACTCGGTAACATTAATACAAACCAGATTGCAGTTAAAATTATTTTTTTCATTTAATATTCCCTTTGAATCCCTTACAAAAATTTGAAAGGTAATGCATAAAAGTGATACTTCATCACGAATACCCTCACTAAAGCACAATACATGCCAAAAAGAAATCTCTAATAAATT
>ERZ1046367.1303-NODE-1303-length-14844-cov-6.382852_pt1 | contig 14844 bp, 17 predicted proteins | sample MGYA00383091_ERZ1046367 | MGnify/ENA primary metagenome ERZ1046367 (study PRJEB29581, sample SAMEA5548361) | metagenome | biome: marine; feature: coastal; material: water | depth 50 m | study: Short-term variability in the microbial, nano- and picoplankton... | reverse complement strand
CTTCGACATCGAGATGCTGCGGGCCGTGGGCCCCGTGGCCACCGTGCCCCTCATCGCCAGCGGAGGGGTCGGCGAACTCGACCACCTGGTGGCCGGTGCGGTGGACGGCGGGGCCGATGCCGTGCTGGCCGCGTCGATCTTCCACTTCGGGGAACACACGGTGGCCGAGGCCAAGGCCCACCTGACGGCGGCCGGCGTGACGGTGCGGCCCGTCAGGTCGTGACTGGCCGGGACCGGAAGCCGGCGGCGCCGGTACCGTGCACCGCGTGAGCACGAAGAAGACGTCGACAGATTCGAAGCTGGATGGCCGGTCAGCGGGAGGCAACGGCGTCATGCCCGGCCCCTCGGACCACGAGGGCCTGCCCATCAAGATGCTCAACGACCGCATCCTCGTGCGGACCGACACCGAGGAGGGCGAGCGGCGCTCCACGGGCGGGATCCTCATCCCGGCCACCGCGCAGGTGGGCAAGCGCCTGACGTGGGCCCAGGTGGTGGCCGCCGGCCCCAACGTGCGGGCCATGGAGGTCGGCGACCAGGTGCTGTTCAACCCGGAGGACCGCTACGAGGTCGAGGTCCGGGGACACGACTACATCATCCTGCGGGAGCGCGACGTCCACGCGGTGGCCGCCCAACGCCTCGAGGAAGGCAGCACGGGCCTGTACCTGTAGCGGGGGGGCAACAGGGGGAAACCCGGGCCGTCAGCACCGGGGGGCGACCGTAGGCTGGCCCGCATGCCTGCCGCCCCCTCCACCATCCAGTCCACCCCGATCGCCGCCACCGACGAGCAGTTGGCCGGCGTGACCTTCAACGAGGACGGTCTGGTACCGGCCATCGTGCAGGAGGAGCACACCGGCAGGATCCTGATGATGGCGTGGATGAACGCCGACTCGCTGCGCGAGACCATGGCCACCGGCCGAACCTGGTTCTGGAGCCGGAGCCGCCAGGAGTACTGGTGCAAGGGCGAGACCTCCGGCGACCGCCAGTACGTCCGCGAGGCGTACTTCGACTGCGACGCCGACACCCTGCTCTTCGTGGTCGAACAGGAGGGGAAGGGCGCCTGCCATACCGGCGAGTACAGCTGTTTCTTCCGCCCGTTCGGCCCTGACGCCTCCTGACCGGGCCCACCGAACCGTGACCAGTCCCGACCGCCAGGAGTTCCGGGCGCTGGCCCGTGGGCATGCGGTCGTACCTGTCTGGCGGGAGCTCCTGGCCGACCTGACCACCCCGGTCTCGCTATATGCCCGCTGCGTGGGCGACGGCGAGGGCTTCCTGCTGGAAAGCGTCGAGCGGGGTGAGACCTGGGGCCGCTGGTCGTTCATCGGTCGCAACCCGTCGCTCACCCTGACCTCCCACGGCGCGGGCGGCGATCTGGACGTCGACGGCGACCTCCCGGAGGGCATACGTACCGACGCCGGCATGTTGGCCGCCCTCGAGGACCTGCTCACCCACTACCGGTCGCCGGTCATCGAGGGCCTTCCTCCGTTGCACGGGGGCCTCATGGGCTACCTGGGTTACGACGTGGTGCGCGAGGTCGAACACCTGCCTGACGTGCCGCCCGACGACCGCGGATTTCCCGACGGGATCATGTCGGTCATCGGCGAGATGGTGGCCATCGATCATTGGCGCCAGCGGGCCGTCCTGTTGGCCAACGTGGTCGTGCCCGAGCTGACCGGTGACGAGACGGCCGACGCTGCGGCGCTGGACGCCGCCTACGACGAGGCGGCGGAACGGCTGGATCAGCTGGCCTCGGACGGCGCCCGGCCACTGGACGAACCGCTCATGGCGCCGCCCGATCCCGCCGACGAGCCGCCTGAGGTGACCTCCACCATGGGGGCCGACCTGTACGGGGCTGCCGTAGAGGCCGCACGGGAGCACATCCTGGCCGGCGACGTGTTCCAGGTCGTCCTGTCACAGCGCTTCGACGTGGAACTCGACGCCGAGCCCTACGACGTGTACCGGGTGCTCCGACAGGTCAACCCCAGTCCCTACATGTACTTCCTGCGTTACGAGGACCTCACCGTCGTGGGGGCCTCACCGGAACCCATGGTGCAGCTGCTGGACGGTCGGGTCGTGTCGCGACCCATTGCCGGCACCCGCCGCCGGGGCCGCAACGAGGTCGACGACCGTCGCATGGCCGCCGAGTTGGTCGAGGACCCCAAGGAGTTGGCCGAGCACGTGATGCTCGTCGACCTGGCCCGCAACGACGTGGGGCGGGTGGTGGCCTTCGGCACCGAGGAGGTCGAGGAGATGATGACGTTGGAGCGCTACAGCCACGTCATGCACCTCACCAGTCAGGTGGCCGGCGAGTTGGCCGAGGGCTGCACGCCGATCGACGTCCTCCGGGCCACCCTGCCCGCCGGCACGGTCTCGGGCGCTCCGAAGGTGCGGGCCATGGAGATCATCGACGCCCTCGAGCCCGTCAAGCGCGGCCCGTACGCCGGGGTGGTCGGCTACTTCGACTTCACCGGGAACATCGACACGGCCATCGCCATCCGCACCATGTTCGTCCGTGACGGCATCGCCTCGGTCCAGGCCGGGGCGGGAATCGTGGCCGACAGTGTTCCCGAACTGGAGCATCTGGAGTGCCAGAACAAGGCCCGGGCGCTGCTCTCGACCATTCCGGCTGCCCGCCGGATGACGGCGGCCCGTCGGGCCGCCAACGGTGGCTGAGGCTCTCATGGGCGCCGCCGCAATCCGCCGGAGCCGGGACGTATTGCGCGTGGCGGGTCCGGATGCCCGCACGTACCTTCAGGGCCAACTCAGCCAGGACGTGGATGCGCTGGCTGTCGGATCGGCGGCCGACACCTTCGTCCTGCAGCCGACCGGAAAGGTCGAGGCCTGGATGCGGATCACCCGGCTGGCCGACGACGCCTACCTGCTGGATGTCGATCCGGGTTGGGGCGAGGCCGTCCTGACCCGTCTGACCCGCTTCCTGCTCCGCACCGACTGTGTGGTCGAAGCGGTGGCCTGGCAGATGGTGACCGTGCTGGATGCCGAGACCTGGGAGCCGCCGGCCGACGGGGTGGCGCTGCCCGTTGTCTGGCCCGGCCTGCTGGCCGTCGACCTGCTGGGTCCTTCGGTGGACCTGCCCGAAGGTCTGGTCGAAGCCGACGAATCGACATGGGAGCACCGTCGGATCGCCGCCGGAATCCCGGCCATGGGCACCGAGATGGACGAGACGACCATTCCCGGTGCCACCGGGGTGGTCGACCGTTCGGCCAGCTTCACCAAGGGGTGCTACACCGGCCAGGAACTGGTGGCCCGGGTGGACAGCCGCAGTGCCGGGACCCCGACCCGTATCCACCGGGCCGTCGGCCACGGTTCCCCACCGTCTGCGGGCATGGAGCTCACGCTGGACGGAGCGGTCGCCGGTCGGCTCACCAGCGTGGCTGCCGGGTCCGACGGCGGCTTCGTGGCCCTCGCTGAGGTCCGGCGGGCCGTGGTGGCGCCGGCGACCGTCGATGCCGACGGCGTCGAGGTCTCACTCCTCGCCGACTGAGGGGACCCGCACCACCATCACGGTGCCGCCGTCCGAGGACGCGTCGGCGCGCACCTCGCCGTCCATCGCCTCGACGAGCTCGCGCACGATGGCCAGGCCGAGGCCGGACCCCGATTCCCGGTCGGCGGGACGGTGCTCGGCCACGTAGAGCCGTTCGAAGACGTGCGGGAGGTCCGCAGCGGCGATCCCCGGACCGTCGTCGGCCACCCGGACCTCGACCCACCCGTCGATCGCCTGGATCGTCACCGTCAGCGATGATGCCGCGTAGCGCAGGCCGTTCTCGACCAGGTTGCCGACCACCTGTGACCACCGGTCGTGGTCGATCCGCGCCGTGGAGGTGTCGCCGTCATCACTGGAAACGACGGTCAGCGTGATGTCGGCCTCCTGGGCGGCCGGACCGAATCCATGGACCACCTCGACGGTCGCCGAGGCCACGTCGATGGCCACCGGGTCGAGGGTGAACTGGCGGGCGTCGAGACGGGCCAGGTCCAACAGGTCACGCACGAGGCGGTCCAGGCGTGTCGCCTCGGCGAGCACCACCTCGCCGGCCCGCCGTGTGTCGGTGACCGTCCCGTCGGCCAGGCCCTCGGCGTAGCCCCGGATGGACGTCATGGGCGTCCGCAGGTCGTGCGAGATCGACAGCAGGAACTGGCGTTCCAGGCCCCGCGAGCGTTCCAGGCCCTCCGCCATGGCGTTCACCGCGGCCACCAGTTCGCTCACTTCGTCGGTCCGCCGTGACGATGTTTGGCCTGGGTGGGGGTCCAGCCGGGTGTCCAGACGGCCGTCGGCGATGCGGTGGGCCGCCGCGGCCACATCGACCACCGGGCGGGCCAGCGACCGGCTGAGACGCAACGCCACCAGAACCGACACGACGATGGATGCGAGCGCACCCAGCAGCATCCACCGGTAGGTCCCGGCCAGGGGGTCGACGGCCCGTCGGGTGGCCACCACCACGATCGCCGGGCCGACCGCATCGGGGGCCAGGGGCACGACGGCGGCCGCCCAGGCCACCTCGCCCCGGAAGCCCGAGGCGTGGGCCTCCTGGTCGGGGCCCGCGGGGTGCTCGGCCAGCGGACGGAGGTCGTCCTCGGAGACCACGTCGGGGAGGCCGCTCAGGACATGGAGTGGCCCTCCGTCCCGGGGGACCAACACCAGGCCGATCTCCTCGAGGTCCAGCGAACGCTGGAGGCGCTCCAGGCGCCCCGGCCCGATCGCCGGGCGGGTCAGGTAGGGCATGGCATCCTCGAAGGCCACGGCCATGGCCCGGGTCTGGTCGGCGACGTGCCGCTCGGTGGTCGAGGCGGCCCGCGTCCACGCCACCACCGCGGTACCGGCACCGACCAGCACGATGGCCAGGACGACCAGCCCGACCATGCTCCTGAGCAGGCGCCTCCTCACCAGTCCGGTCCCTTCAGTCCAGTCGTCATCAGTCCAGCCGGTACCCGACGCCGCGGACGGTGGCCAGCGGGAGGTCGTCACCCAACTTGCGGCGGACCTGGCGCACGTGGACATCGACCGTCCGTTCGTCGCCGATCCAGCCGTCGCCCCACGCCCCGTCCAGGATCTGGCGCCGGGTCAGGGCCCGACCGGCGTTCTCGACCAGGAACCACAGCAGGGCGAACTCACGGGCGGCCAGCGAGGCCACGGCGCCGCCCACCGTGACCTCCCGACGATCACCGTCGATGTGGACGTCACCGAACTCGACCACCGGCCCGGTCGGTGTTCCGGCGTTCGTCGAGCGGCGCAGCACCGCTCGGACGCGACCCATGAGTTCGCGGGGGCTGAACGGCTTGACCACGTAGTCGTCGGTCCCCAGTTCGAAGCCGACAATCCGGTCGACCTCGTCGTCTCGGGCGGTCACCATGATGATCGGCACACCGGAGGTGGCTCGGATCCGGCGGCAGACCTCCAGCCCGTCGATACCGCCCGGGAGGCCGAGGTCCAACAACACCAGAGACGGTGACCGTTCGGCGAACAACGCCAACGCCCGCTCACCGTCAGCGGCCAGATAGGGGCGGTGCCCGTCGCGACGCAGGTACAGGTCGAGGAGGTCGGCAATGTTCGGATCATCCTCGACGACCAGGACCACGGCGCCGTCGGTCCGCGTCGATTCGCCCGGATCGCCTGTCACATCCCCATCGTCGCACGGTCGACGTGCAGAAGCCCTTCGCGGAAGATGAGGGTCGCGTGAGGGAATCGGCCCCGGTGCGTCACGGGGGTGTCGGTAGCCTCCGGTCGTGGCCACCTATCTCGATCGGATCCTCGCCGCACATCGTGAGGCCGCCGCCGACGACGGCCGGACGACGGAAACGCTGGTCGACGCGACGCTGGCCCTGCCCGATGCCCGGGGCTTCGCCGCGGCACTGGTGGCCGTGCCCGATGGTGAGGCGGCGGTCATCGCCGAGGTGAAACGCCGTTCGCCGTCGAAGGGCGATCTGGCCGCCGATCTGGATCCGGCAGCCACCGCGTCGGCGTACGTCGACGGGGGAGCGGCCTGCCTCTCCGTGCTGACCGACGTCGACCACTTCGGTGGATCCCCCGATGACCTGGCAGTCGCCCGGGCCGCCGTGGAGGTCCCGGTGCTACGGAAGGACTTCACCGTCGACGCCCGCGACGTCTGCGATGCCCGTCTCATGGGGGCCGACGCCGTACTGCTCATCGCCGCGGCACTCGACGACGCCGAACTGTCCGACTTCCACGCCCTGGCTGGCGAGGTGGGCCTCGATGCCCTGGTGGAGATCCACGACGAGGCCGAACTGGAGCGGGCCCTGGCCGTCGGCGCCCGGCTCATCGGCGTCAACCAGCGCGACCTGGTTACCTTCGAGGTCGACACGGCCCGGGCCGTTCGCATGGCGCCCCTCATGCCCGACGGGGTGGTCCGGGTGGCCGAATCAGGCATCCGGGGCCCCGAGGATGCCCGCACCCTGGTGGACGCCGGTTACCACGCCCTGCTGGTCGGCGAATCGGTGGTGACCTCCGGTGACCGGGCGGGCGCCGTACGAGCCCTACGAGGGGCCCCCGACGGGTCCTGAAATGGGGGATGATTCGACGGTGTTCATCAAGATCTGTGGCATCACGTGCGCCGAGGATGCGTTGTTGGCCACCGCGCTGGGTGCTGACGCCCTCGGCTTCATCTTCGCCCCGTCGCGCCGTCAGGTGTCCGAGCGGGTGGTTCGGGACATCGTGGGCCAGCTGCCGCCCGACGTGATGACCGTGGGGGTGTTCCGCAACACCGGCCGGGCCCGGGTGGTCGAGACGGTGAACCGGATCGGTCTGCGGGCCGCCCAACTGCACGGCGACGAGTCGCCGGCCACCACGAAATGGGTGGCCGATCGGGTGCCGGTGACCATCCGGGCACTACCGGCTGGTTCGCCCGACGTGGACCGCTTCGACGAGTTCGGCGCCGACCTGCTGCTCCTGGACGCCCCGATCCCCGGAGCGGGGAAGGTGTTCGACTGGGCCATGGCCGATGGGCCGTCGTCGATCCGACCGATGCTGCTGGCCGGTGGTCTCACACCGGACAACGTGGGTGAGGCCATTGAGCGGGTCGACCCCTACGGTGTCGACGTGGCCAGCGGCGTGGAGGCTGCTCCCGGGCGAAAGGACCCCCGTCTGTTGCGGGCGTTCATGACCAATGCCCGGGCGGCCCGACCAACGAGGGTCGAGGGCTACCGGGGTGACCCGACGAATCGCCCCTTCGACTGGCAACAGGACGAAGCCGGGCCCACCGGTGAAGCAGATCGAGGGACGGACCGACCATGAGGTCCCGGAGGAACCGGGAGGTCCCGGAGAACATGACGAGGTTTCAGAGGCCATGACATTGCAGGAGCCCACACCGGACGGGAGGTTCGGCGAGTTCGGCGGCCGGTTCGTACCCGAGACGCTGATTCCGGCCGTCCTCGAGTTGGAGGTGGAGTTTCGGAAGGCGTGGGCCGATCCGACCTTCCGGGCCGATCTGGACGCACTCCTGTCGGACTACGCGGGGCGACCGTCCCCGATGACCGAGTGCCACAACCTGTCTGAGGAACTGGGGTGTCGCCTGTTCCTGAAGCGTGAGGACCTCAACCACACCGGCTCCCACAAGATCAACAACGTGCTCGGCCAGGCCCTGCTGGCCCAGCGGATGGGCAAGACCCGTCTGCTGGCCGAGACCGGCGCCGGCCAGCACGGCGTGGCCTCGGCCACCGCGGCGGCCCTGTTGGGCATGGAGTGCTGCGTGTACATGGGCGAGGTCGACGTCAAACGCCAGGAACTGAACGTCTTCCGGATGCGCCTGCTGGGCGCCGAGGTCCGTACGGCCATGTCGGGGAGCCGCACGCTCAAGGACGCGGTCAACGAGGCCATGAGGGACTGGGTGGCCACGGTGACCGAGTCCCACTACTGCCTCGGTTCGGTCATGGGCCCCCATCCCTATCCGTGGATGGTCCGCACCTTCCACGAGGTACTGGGCCGAGAGGCCCGTGAACAGAGCGAGGCGTTGCTGGGCGGTCCGCCCGACGTGGTCGTGGCCTGCGTGGGCGGAGGCTCCAACGCCATCGGCATCTTCTCGGGATTCGCCGACGCGGCCACTGAACTGGTCGGCGTCGAGCCGGCAGGTGGTGCGGCCGTGGGGCGTGGAGTGCCCGGGGTGGTCCACGGCATGGACTCCTACCTCATGCAGGACGAGTTCGGCCAGGTGCTGGAGGCCGAGTCGATCAGCGCCGGACTGGACTATCCGGGAGTAGGTCCCGAGCACAGCCATCTGGCCTCCATTGGCCGGGCCCGCTACGAGGCGGTCACCGATGACGAGGTGGTGGAGGCCTTCCAGTTGCTGAGCCGGTCGGAGGGCATCATTCCGGCGCTCGAGCCGGCCCATGCCCTGGCCTGGGTGTCCAGGGAGCGGGTGTCGCTGGCCGGGAAATCGGTCGTGGTGAACCTGTCGGGACGTGGCGACAAGGACGTGGCCCAGATGATGGACATCCTGGCGTGAATGCACCGACGGGAGATGGCTGGTCGAGGGTGATCGGTCCGGTCGAAGCGGCCCTGCGGGCCCGACGGGACGGCGGGGGAAAGTGTCTCGTCGTGTACGTCACCGGAGGTCTGGGCGACGACTGGCTGGACACGGCCCGGGCGGTGGCCGCGGCGGGTGCCGATGTGATCGAGATCGGGGTGCCGTTCTCGGATCCGGTCATGGACGGTCCGACGATCCAGGCGGCCAACGACGTGGCGTTGGCCGGCGGGGCGACACCGGTGAGCATCCTCGACGCCCTACGGGGTGCCGATGTGGGCGTTCCGCTGGCCGTGATGACCTATTACAACATCGCCTACCGCATGGGCCTGGAACGCTTCGCCCAGTCGCTGACGGCCGCTGGGGTGTCCGGTTGCATCCTGCCCGACCTACCCCTCGAGGAGGCTGGTCCCTGGTTGGACGTGGCCGCCGGTGCGGGTGTCGAGCCGATCCTGCTGGCGGCCCCGACCGCGCCCGATGAGCGGCTGCCCCGGATCTGCGAGCGAACCAGGGGTTTCGTGTACGGCGTGGGCCTGCTGGGTGTGACCGGCGTGCGGTCCGAGTTGGCGGCCAGCGCGGTGGAGATCGCCTCGAGACTGAAGCCGATCACCGACGTGCCCGTGCTGGTGGGCGTGGGCATCGGAACCCCCGATCAGGCTGTGGAGGCCTCCCGCCACGGCGACGGTGTGGTGGTCGGTTCGGCCGTGGTGCAACGCATGGTGGACCGGGCCGGTCCGGAGGGTGTCGCCGAGTTGGTGGCCGAGTTCCGTGCCGCCCTCGACGGCTCCTGACCGGTTAGCCGTGACCTGCTGCCAGTGACCTGCTTCTCATGACCACTCAGAACGTTCCCATGGGGCGTCAGCAGCCCTGGGTGCGGATCGGTCCCGATGGCACGGAGGTGGTGGCCGACACGCTCTTCGAGCTGGTGGGTCCGGAGTGGTTCGACGATCTGGCCCGCCGCTTCTACGAGGGCGTGGCCGGGGATCCCGTGCTGCGGCCGTTGTACCCCGATGACCTCACCGGTCCGATCGGTCGGCTGGCCGGCTTCCTGCGCCAGTACTGGGGCGGCCCTGCCGACTACAGCGCAGAGCGGGGACACCCCCGTCTGCGGATGCGTCATGCGCCGTACGCCATCGCCTCGCTCCAACGCGATGCCTGGCTGGCCTGCATGTCGGCTGCGGTGGCTGGCGGTGGTCTCACGCGGTCCGCCGAATTGGCCGTGATGGACTACTTCCTGAACGCGGCAGAGCACCTGGTGAACGCACCCGACTGATCCGGCGGTGCCACCCAGAGCACCGCCGTCGGTTCGGTAGCCCGGTCCGATCGAGGCGTTGTGATTCCCGATGACCTTCGAGCCCGGCTCCGGATCGTTGCAACGAAAGGCCTCCGGGATCGGAAATGCTTGACATTGGGTGCTGGAGGTAGTCGGATGTCATTTGACCACGAGGTGGGCATACCCATCCCGATACCCAAAGGAGATGGTCGATGAACAAGAGCGATGTGATCGCAGCAATGGCGGAGCGGGCCGGGACGTCCAATAAGGACGCCGGTGCGTGCCTGGATGCGTTCTTCGATGTGGTGGCCGATGCGGTGGCCGCCGGGGGCGACAAGGTGTCGATTCCCGGTTGGCTCTCCTTCGAGCAGGTCCACCGGGCCGCTCGTACGGCCCGCAACCCGCAGACCGGCGAGCCTGTCCAGGTGGCGGCCCGCAACGCCTGCAAGGTGTCGGTCGGCTCGAAGCTGAAGGCGGCCGCCAACAGTGGGGGTGCCCCGGCAGCCGAGGCACCCGCCTCCTCCTGGTAATCCCTTCGGGCCGTTCATCACGGCTTGACACGATCTGAGGTATTGGCCGAGGCCGGGGTGGCGACGCCCCGGCCTCGGGCGTTTCCGTCCCCTGTCCTCATTCCGAACCTGACCGGAAGGAACATCCATCGTGTCCGAGATCCTGCTACCGCCCGAGGCGGTCATCCCGCACCGTGATCCCTTCCTTCTACTGACCGAGGTCACCGAGGTGACCGTGGGGGAACGGGCTGTGGGCCACTGGGACCTGACCGGTGACGAACCCTTCTTCGCCGGGCACTTTCCGGGCCGTCCGACGCTGCCCGGGGTCCTCATGTGCGAGTCGATCGCCCAACTGGGGGCCTATGCGCTCCTTACCCGCCCGGATTTCGTCGGGCGTCTGGCCCTGTTCGGAGGCCTGGACGGGGTGCGGTTCCGACGTCAGGTGGTGCCCGGCGAACGTCTCGACCTGGAGGTCGACCTGGGGCGCGTGTCGGCCAGAGCCGGAAAGGGCACGGGTCGGGCGTCGGTGGATGGCCAGGAGGCCTGCCGCTGTGAGCTGATGTTCGTCTTCGTGGACGCCGCCTGAGCGGGTCCGAGGGGCTCAGGCGGGGCCGATGACCAGACTGCCGTTGTGGCCGCCGAACCCGAACGAGTTCGACATGGAGACGCCGGGCGTCCATGGTGACGGCTCGCCGGCGACGATGTTGATGGCCGGCATCTCCGGATCGGGCGTGGCATAGCCCGAGGTGGGAGGGATCAGGCCCTTCTGCATGGCCAGGACCACGGCGACGGCCTCGATGGCTCCGGCCGCGCCGAGGGCGTGGCCGGTGATTCCCTTGGTCGAGGTGACCTGGGGGCCGTTCTCGCCGAACACCTCGTGCATGGCGAAGGCCTCGGCCATGTCGTTCAACGGGGTCGAGGTGCCGTGGGCGTTGACGTGGACCACATCGGAGGCGTCCACGCCGGCTTCTTCGAGGGCCAGGCGCATGCAGTTGATGGCGCCGACCCCGCCGGGCGACGGAGCGGTGATGTGGTGGGCGTCGGCCGTGCTGGCCCCGCCCAGAATCTCCGCCAGGATCGTCGCTCCACGAGCCTCAGCGGTCTCCCAGTCCTCGAGCACCAGCACGCCGGCGCCTTCGCCCATGACGAAGCCGTCCCGCTCGGCATCGAACGGTCGGGAGATCCCGGCCGACGAGAAGGCCGTCATGTTGGTGAATCCGGCCACCGCCGCATCCACGAACGGGGCCTCGCTTCCGCCGGCCAGCACGACGTCACAACGCCCGTGGGCGATCAGACGGGCGGCGTTGGCCAACGCGTGGGTACCGGCGGCGCAGGCCGTGCACGTGTTCTCCGCCGGACCCTGGAAGCCGTGCTTCATCGACACGGCGGCCGGAGCGGCGTTGGGCATCATCATGGGGATGAGGAACGGGGACACCCGCCGGGCGCCCTTCTCGCTCATCACGAGGATCTGGTCCTCGAGGGTCTGGATGCCCCCGATGCCTGTTCCGATGAACACGCCGCGTCGGGTCGGGTCAGCGGTCAGTTCGCCGGCCTGGGCCAGAGCCATGTCGGCTGCCGCAAGGGCGAACTGCGTGCACCGGTCGCTACGACGAACCTCTTTCGGATTGTCGAACCACGGGGAGGGGTCGAAGTCGGGGACCAGACGGTCGCCTTCCGGGGCCGGACCACACAGGCCGTCCCAGAACGCGTCCGTGCCGACGCCGCACGTGGAAACCACGCCCAGGCCGGTGACGGCCACCCGACGACGGGTCATCAGAGCTTGCCGGTGATGAGCTTGTAGGCACCGCCGATGGTGGTGATGTTCTCGAGCTCCTCCTCCTCGACGTTTACACCGAATTCCTCTTCGAGGGCCATGACCAGCTCGACGAGATCAAGGCTGTCGGCATCGAGGTCATCGGCGAATGAGGCCTCCATGGTGACCTGGTCGGCTTCCACCGACAGGACCTCCACTGCACACTTCCGGAACTTTTCGAAGTTCTCTTCGCTCACCGTCATTCTCCGTTCTCATTGGTGATCGTGAACCGCTTCACCCTACGGCGGAGCGACCCACGGGGGAATGGATTGTGGCCCACGACACCCGGGCCCGTCATGCGGGCCGGAGGCCCTCGCTTTCGTGGGCTTCAGCCCATGAACAGGCCACCGTCCACGGGGAGGACGGCTCCGGTCACGTATCCGGCTTCCTCCGACGCCAGGAAGGTCACCGCGGCGGCGATCTCGGAGACCTCGCCGAGGCGACCCAGCGGTACGGCCTCGGCGTAGGCGGCCTGCTGATCGTCGGGGAGGGCGGCCAGCATGTCGGTCACGATGGGCCCGGGAGCCACCACGTTGACGGTCACGTTCCGGCTGGCGAACTCCTTGGCCAGCGAGCGTCCCAGGCCGACGAGGCCGGCCTTCGACGCGGCGTAGTTGGCCTGACCGGTCTGTCCGACCCGGCCGGCGATCGACGACACGAGCACGATCCGGCCCCAACGGCCCTTCATCATCTTCTTGACGGCCCGACGGCTGACCCGGAACGCTCCGGTCAGGTTGGCGTCCAGCACGTCGGTGAAGTCGTCGTCGGACATCCGAAGCACCAGCCCGTCCCGGGTGATCCCGGCGTTGGCCACCAGGATCTCGACGGGCCCCAGCTGCTCCTCGATGGCGGTGAACGCCGCGTCGACCTGATCGGTGTCGGTGACATCGCACGGCACGGCGAGGATGCCCGCCTCGGTGACCTCGGCTGGTGCTTCGCCCCGGCAGGTCACGGCCACCCGGTGCCCATCAGCGGCGAACGCCTTGGCGCAGGCCAGGCCGATGCCCCGGTTTCCTCCGGTCACCAGCACGACTCGACTGATTGGTTCACTCATGTTCGCTCCGGGTTCCTGACTGGCTCGTTCGGGTGACTGGTTCGGGGGGATCGCTCAGGTGGGTCTGGCTGGGACGGGTTCTGGAGGGGTTACTGGGCCCGCAGCCAGGCAATGGGTTTGGATGCGTTGACCCGTTCGGTGTCCACGGCCAGCCAGCCCATGAACTCGCCGGCGAAGGAAGAGTGCACCTCGGTCGTGCCGACGTGGCCCAGTAGCGCACCGGCCGCCACCACCTGGCCGGGGCCGAGGTCGGCCACCGGGGTGAAGACACCGGTGGCCGGGCTTACCACCATGCGGTCGGTGGCGAAGAGGTGTTCCCCCTCCACGGCCTGGCCCTCGACGGCTTGGCCGTCGGTCTCGGCCACCGTGGGGGCGGCCAACGCGTCGAGCAACGCGTCGAGGTGGTCCGGGGTGTTGACGGTTAGCCGTGTGGCGCCCTTGATGGTCCGCTTGACCAGCCCGGTCAGGACGTTGCCGGGGCCCAGTTCCACGAACGTGGTGAAGCCCGCGACGTCCAACGCCTCGAGACTCTGGTACCACCGCACCGGGCTGCACAACTGGGCGTTCATGAGGGCCCGCCACGTCGCCGGATTCTGGTGGGCGGTGGCATCCACGTTGGCCACCACGGTTCCCTCGGGCGTCCGGATGTCGGTGGCGTCGATGGCCTCGCTGAGGCGATCACGGGCCGGCGACATGTACGGGGTGTGGAAGGCACCCGACACCTCCAGGGTGGTGGCCCGCTTGGCGCCCCGGTCCTTGGCCTCCTGGCCCGCTGCGGCCACGGCATCGGGGGCCCCGGCGATGACCACCTGCCCGGGAGCGTTGTAGTTGGCCACCCAGACGTCGCCGTCGACCGCCGCGCACGCCTCCTCCACGCCGGCGTCGTTGAGGCCCAGCACGGCGGCCATGGTGCCCTCGGGCTCCTGGATGGCCACCTGCATGGCCTCGCCACGTTCGACCACCAGGGCCACGGCGTCACCGAAGTCCAGGGCGCCCGATGCGGTCAGAGCGCTGTACTCGCCGAGGCTGTGCCCGGCGTGGCCTGCGGCGTCGATGCCCAGGCGCTCCACGGCGTCGAGGATCACCATGCTGGTCACGAAGGTGGCCAGCTGGGCGTTACGGGTCTCCCGGAGTTCGTCGGCGTCGGCGTCCAGCAGGAGGTGGGCCACGTCCCGGCCGGCCGCCTGGGAGGCCTCGTCGACCAGTTCCCAGGACGGGTGGTCGGACCAGGGTGAGCCCATGCCGGGCTGTTGGGATCCCTGGCCGGAGTAGGTGAAGGCGATCATCGGTCTCCTCGAGGGGACGCGGAAGGGGTGGCGGGTCCGTCGGTGGCCGCTTGGTCGGTGACGAGGCATCGTGCCCGCGGCGTCGGCCCATCGTAGGGGCCCGCCAACCGTCGGGTCACCGGTTGTCCCGGAGTCCTGCGGCGGTCCTCCAGTCGAGGGCCCACCGGTAGGCTCGGGCCGCTCGCCCGGGTGGCGGAATTGGCAGACGCGGAGGACTCAAAATCCTCTGGCCGAAAGGTCGTGCGGGTTCAAGTCCCGCCCCGGGCACGCGATTTCTCCCTGACGTGGTGGGCTCCGGCCTGTTGGTCGTCCGATTGGTGGGGGATCCGTACACTGGCTGGTCCCATGGCACGCCCGGTGATCGAACGACGTCTGACCGAGGTCGGCGAACGTCTCCAGCGGCTGCGATCTGATCTGGCGGTG
>ERZ1046367.1301-NODE-1301-length-14853-cov-6.427287_pt1 | contig 14853 bp, 7 predicted proteins | sample MGYA00383091_ERZ1046367 | MGnify/ENA primary metagenome ERZ1046367 (study PRJEB29581, sample SAMEA5548361) | metagenome | biome: marine; feature: coastal; material: water | depth 50 m | study: Short-term variability in the microbial, nano- and picoplankton... | reverse complement strand
AGCCCAGCGTCGACACGTCGTAGGCGGCCCGTACCTCCTCAGGAAGCTTGAGCATCCGGACGAACATGGTCGGCACCCACTGGCTCCACGTCACGCCGTGGTCCTGGATGGCGGCCAGCGCCCCCTCAGCATCGAAGCGCTCCATCACCACCACCGTGCACCCCAGCCGGTGGGCACCCAGACAGAAGCGGAGCGGAGCGGCGTGGTACAGCGGCGCCGGCGACAGGTAGACCGATCCCGGTGTGGCCCCGAACAGGCCCTCGGCCATCATCGTGATGGAGTTGGCCTGGCCGAGCGGCGTACCCGGCAGGGGCGACTTGACCCCCTTGGGGCGGCCGGTGGTGCCTGAGGAATAGAGCATGTCCTGGCCCTCGGTGCGGTCGGGCAGGGGGTCGGCCGACTGGGCGGCAACCGCATCCTCGAGCGACGCGTGATCCTCGACCGGGCCGCCGATCGAGAAGCGGGCCTCGACCTTTGGCGTCGCCGCGGTGATCTCGGCCACGTCATCGGCCTTGTACGGCGAGGTGACGAAGGCCCGGGCGCCACAGTCGTCGACGATGTAGGCGATCTCGTCGGCCGTCAGGCGCGACGAGATTGCCGTGTAGTAGCAGCCGGCGTAGTGGGCGCCCCAGGTCAGGGCCAGGAACTCGATGCGGTTCTCGAGGCAGAACGCCACGTGGTCGCCGGGTTGGATCCCGAGGCCGTGGAAGACCCGTGAGATGCGGTTGGCCTCGGCGTCCAACTCGGCGAACGTCATGGTCTCGCCGGAACCGGCCATGACGATGGCCGGACGGTCAGGGGCCTCGACGGCCCACCGGCCGGGGTACTGGAGGTCCTGGTCGGCGTCGTCGCTCATGGCGTCGGAACCTACCGGTCGGGCATCTTCAGACAGGAAGTGGGCCCCGGGAACTGGTACCAGAGGTGGGCAGGACCGGCGGCTGTCACAGCACACCCCTAGGTTGCCTCCACGATGACGACGAAACTTCTGCGGGCGAGGTACGGGCAACCGACAACGACTGCCCTGGCCACGGCGATTGCCGATGCCAAGGGTGGGGACCCTCTCGCCCCGGTGACCGTGGTCGTGCCGGACCACGCGTTGGGGCTGATGCTGCGCCGTCGGCTGGCCGCCTCCAGCCCCACCGGGCTGGCGGCCGTCGACTTCGTCACCCTGCTCGACCTGGCCCGCACGCTCTCCGCCGGCTCGTCCCTGCTGGCCGATCGGCGGCCGGTCAGCGATGCCGTCGTCCTCGCCGCCACCCGCCGACTCCTCGCGGAACGGCCCGGAGCGTTCGGGGCGGTGGCCGACCACCCGTCGGTCGAACGTGCCCTGGTCGCCGCCCACCGAAGCCTCCGCGAGGTGACCCCCGAAGCCCTTGACCGCCTTGCCGACCAGAGCGACGTGCTCGCTGAGGTCGTGACCCTTCACCGCGTCCTTGTCAAACGTCTCGGTGAGCGTTTCCACGATGAACGTGAGCGGGCGGATGTGGCCGCTGCCGTACTCACCGACGCGTCAACCGACATCCCACCGGTCATCCTCCACCTGCCGGGAGACCTCACGGCTTCGGAGAGTCAACTCCTCTCGGCTCTGGCCAACGCCACCTCGGTCGCCGCCATCGTCGGCGATGCCGACACCGCTGATCACTCGGTCTCCCCGGACCCCCACCTCGAGAAGCTCGCCGACGCGCTCGGTATCGAGACCCCTGATCCCGGCCCGGCCGGCACGCGCTCCCCCCGCCGTGTCGCCTCTGTGCCCGACCAGGAAGAAGCCGTCCGCCACGCCATCCGGAGAATCGTCGAGGCCGCCCATGACGGCACGCCACTGGACCGCATCGCCATCATCCATCCGTCCACCACCGACGACGCCCGCCTGGTCCACGAACGCCTCGCCTCGGGCGGCATCGGGTACCACGCCGGGGGCGTACGCCGACTCGATGAGACCATCGCCGGGCGGTTCCTCGTCGGGCTTCTCGGGCTCAACGACCGCGACCTCCGACGGACCGATGTCGACGCGTGGATGGCCGACGTCCCTCTCTGGGATCCGGAATACGGCGTCGTGCCGGCCAGAGCCTGGTCACGCATCGCCGCCCGAGCCGAGGTGGTCAGTGGAATCGACGACTGGACCAGTCGACTCGACCGCCTGGCCGCCGAACTCGAAACCGAGGCCGAAACCGACGAAGAAGACCGGCCATGGGTGAAGGCTCGGCTTTCAACCGAGGCATCGCGGGCCCGACAGTTGGCGGAGTTCATTGAACGACTCGACCGCTCTCTCAACGATCTGGCCGACGACTCAACCTGGGCGGACCGGTGCCAGCGCGTCCGCAGAATGATCCGGCAGCACCTGGGGAGTGAATCGGTGAGATCGGACTGGCCTCCCGAGGAGACCAGGGCCCTCGACGAGATCGGCGGGATCCTCGACAACCTGGCCGAACTTGACCAGATCGAACCCCAGCCGCCCCAACAGAGCTTCCGGCGGGCGCTGGCCGCCGAACTCCAACGTCCCCTCGGTCGGGCAGGCCGCACCGGAATCGGCGTGCAGGTGGTCGGCATCAATCAGGCAATCGGTCTCGACGCCGACCTGGTGATCGTGGTCGGCCTCACCGAAGGTTCGATTCCCACCCGGGCCCCGTCCGATCCCATTCTCTCCGACGCCCACCGAAGCGCAGCCCGTACCGGCCTTCCCACACGCCACGACCACGCGGCGCGCCAACACCACGCCTTCCTCGCCGCGGTGACCGCTGCGGCCCAGACCATCGTCCTGATCCATACCCGCGGCGACCTCAGCCGATCCGGGGACCGACCGATCTCCCGCTATCTCCTTGCCGAGTTCGAAGCGTTGGCGGGCCACCGTCCCGAGCCCGACGAACTCCAACGGTTCACCGCCGACTGGTTCGACCACGTGGCCTCCTTCACCGACGCCCTCGACCGCGACGAGCCGGCCACCGCTCAGGAGTACGACCTGGCCTCCGCGGTCCGCGGCGGCCGTTCAGCGGTCGACACCCTCCGGGAGGACGATCCCGTGACCGACCGGGGCATCGAGGCCCATGAGGCCCGAGCCGGGGCCTCGTTCACCCGCTTCGACGGGAACCTCTCCGGCGTCGACCTCCCTCTCCTCGACGGAGAGTTGTCGGCCAGCCGCCTCGAGAAGTGGGTGCGGTGCCCCTTCTCCTTCTTCAGCGAGTACGTGCTCGGCGTCCATCCCTTCGAGGAACCCACGGAGCGGACCGACCTCGCTCCGGCCGTCCGGGGCTCGATCATCCATCGCGTCCTCGACCGTCTGGTGTCCGAGGGCCTGGAAGCCGACACCCTGCCCGCTCCCGGCGCCCCGTGGACGACCGGCGACCGCACCCGGGCCGTCGACCTCCTCAAGGAGGAGTTCGACCACGCCGGGGCCCGCGGTGAGGCGCCCCATCCGCGCTTCCGTTCGACCGTCCACGCTCGACTGGCCGCCGACCTCGACGACTTCCTGGTCATCGACTCGGATTTCCGGGCCAGCCTCACCAGCAGCCCGATCGCTGCCGAGAGGCGGTTCGGCGGCGACAACGCACTGATCGTGACCCTGACCGACGGTCGGCCTCTCCGATTCCGAGGAGCCATCGACCGCGTCGACGTCACCGCCGATGGTGACCTCGTCGTCGTCGACGCCAAGACCGGAAAGCCCGAAAGCTTCAAGAAGATCCCCGGGGCCTACTTCCCGGGCGGCGACCACCTGCAACTCCCGATCTATGCCCTGGCTGCCGCCGACGATGAACGATCGACCCGACACGCCACCTACGCCTTCTTCGGCGAGGTCGCCGACAGCCACCGCCACCTCGGCTACGACATCGACGCCGACGTCCTGGCCTCGTTCGAACAGGTGCTGGCATCCATCGTCCACGGCATCGGCGCTGGCTCCTTCCCCCATCACCCGCCCGACAGCGACCGGCCGGAGACCTTCCGGTGTCCCCACTGCTCCCCCGACGGTCTGGATGCCCGCCGGGTCCGGACGGCCCGTGCCCGCAAGGTCGGCCACCCGGTTCTGGCCCTCCACGAAGACCACATCACCACTGACTTCCTCGCCAGCGGGTCACCCGCCGCCGATGCCGGGACCCATGACGGAGAAACCCATGACGAAGGAACTGGCCGATGACCAACTCAGCGCCCGGCGATCAGGCCGCACGGGACCAGATCGGCCGATCCCTCGACGAGAACCTCTTTGTCGAGGCCGGGGCCGGCACCGGCAAGACAACGGCACTGGTCGCCCGCATGGCCGCTCTGGTGGTCGACGAGGGCATACCGATCGAGGAGATCGCCGCCATCACCTTCACCGAGAAGGCAGCGGCTGAACTCGGCGATCGGTTCCGACGAACACTGGAGAACGTGGCCCGTCAGGACGACGACCCGGAACGCCGGCGCCGCGCGGACACCGCCCTGGCCGACGTCGACCTCGCTGCGCTGACCACCCTCCACGGCTTCGCCCGACGGCTTCTAACCGACCACCCCCTTGAGGCCGGCCTGCCCCCGGGCTTCGAGGTTCTCGACGAGATCTCCAGCGGCCTCGGCTTTGACGACCGGTGGGCCGACCTCCAGCGTCTCCTCCTCGATGACGACGACCTCGCCCGGACCGTCCTCCTGGCCGACGCGCTCGGTGTGCGAATGTCCCATCTCCGAGATCTCTCTCAGGATCTCGACGACCGTTGGGACCTGCTCAGCGCCCCGCCGAAGCCCCGCGACCCAGCCCCCGTCGTCCTCGACGGAATCCTCGACCTCATGGATCGGGCGGTAGCCCTCGACCGCCACGACCTCGACGAGGACGACACCCTCCGGGTCCGGATCGACATGGTCCGCAAGGCCGCCGAGATGCTTCGAGGCGCCGTTGATGAGATCGATGCCCTTCGCATCCTCCAGGTGAAGCCGGTCCTGCAGTCGTTCAACGTCGGGAACAAGGGGAAGAAGGAGGTCTGGGGCGACCTCAAGGTCGAGATCACCGACCTGATCCTCGAGGCGAGAGCCCAGCGCGAAACCCTTCTCGAAGCCGTCGCCGAGGACGTACTCCAGCGCCTCCTGGGAGAAGCGATCAAGGCCACCCTCGCGGCGAGCGTCGAACGACGTCGGCTCGGCTGCCTGACCTTCCACGACCTGCTCGTGGTCGCCCGCGACCTCCTCGTCCATCCCACCCTCGGGTCAAGGGTGCGCTCCACTCTCCACCAGCGTTACCGGCGTCTCCTCCTCGACGAGTTCCAGGACACGGACCCCCTCCAACTCGAACTCGCCCTCCTGCTGACCGACCCCGGCTCGCCTGCCGATACCGACCTCGAGGACTTCGTGCCCGAACCGGGGGCATTGTTCCTCGTCGGCGACCCGAAGCAGTCCATCTACCGGTTCCGCCGTGCCGACATCTCCCTCTACCTCCAGGTCCGCCAGTTCCTCGATGCAGCCCGGCCTGCACTCACCGAGAACTTCCGGACCACCGTGCCGATCATCAACTGGGTCAACGCCGTGTTCGGGCAACTCATCGGGTCGAACCCGGCATCGGGCAACGGGGCGACACCCACGGACCTCGTGCAGCCCGACTACACGCCGCTCGTTGGTCGGCGGCCAGCCGCCGCGGTCGGCCCGGCCGTCACCATCCTCGGGCGACGAGCACATGGCGAGGAGGTCAATGCCCCGGAACTTCAGGAAATGGAGGCCACCGACGTCTCCGAGATCATCACCACGGCCATGGTCGACGGATGGACCATCGAGGACGACGACGGAACCCAGCGGCCATGCCGGTTCAGCGACATCGCCATCCTCCTACCGACGAAGACCTCGCTCCCCGCGCTCGAGGCTGCGTTGGAGGCCGCGGACATCCCGTTCCGCGCCGAGTCGAGCTCGATGCTCTTCGCCACCCCTCAGGTACGCGACATCCTGATGGTGCTCCGGGCAATCGATGACCCGACCGACGACCTTGCCGTGGTCGCCGCGCTGCGGACCCCGTACCTCGGATGCGGCGACGACGACCTCGCCCGTTGGAAGGTCCACCACGGTGGCTCTTGGAACCACAAGTCCGATCAGCCTGATGGAGACCCGACGGTTGCGGTGGTCGCTGACGGTCTGGCCTGGCTGGCCGACGTGCACGACCAACGGCACCACCTCGGACCATCCGGGGTACTGGAGCGTCTGGTCCATGACCGTCGGGTCCTTCAGGTGGCCTTCGGCGAGGCCCGGCCCCGGGACGCCTGGCGACGGGTCCGACTACTGGCCGACCGCGCCCGCGCATTCGCCGAATCTGGAGGAGGCTCCCTGCGGGGCTTCGTCGACTGGTGTCTCACTCTGGCCGACGACAAGAGCCGTGTTGCCGAGACCGTGCTCCCCGAGGTCGATGACGACGCGGTACGGATCCTCACCATCCACGGCGCCAAAGGACTGGAGTTCCCGGTCACCATCCTCTCCGGTATGTCGAGCGCGAAGGCCCGACAGGACACGGGACCGCGGCTCCTCAGCGGCCACGGAGGCTCGTTGGAAACCCGGATCAGAAAGGGCGATGAGAAGAAGCACATCCCTGCGGTCGAGACCCACGGTTTCCAGCAGGCTGACGAGATCCATTGCCGGTTCGAGGACGCCGAAGCGGTACGCCTTCTCTACGTCGCCACCACCCGTGCACGCGATCACCTCGTCGTCTCGGTCCATCGGGCCACCGACGTCGACCCCGACAAGTCCGAGCGCCCCGGTCACGGCCGTCGGCTGGCCCAGGCTCTCGACGAGCTCGGTGGGGATGTCCACGACACCGACCTGACCCCGACAGACGGCGTCCTCCCCCCTCCTGCAGCACCATCGATGCGGCCTCTCCCCGACCGCCGAACCTGGATCACGACGCGGGACCAGGCCATCGAACGCGCCGGTCGACCCAGCACCGTCTCGGCCACCGCCATCGCCGCCCACGTGGCGGCCCGGGCTGCCGCCGAGAGGCCGCCAGATCCCGATGAGGACCGGGCCAGGCCGGGCGAGGTGGGACGTCACGGCACCGGTGTCGGGCGGGCCGTCCACGGCGCCCTGGAACTCCTCGACTTCGACACCACCGATCCCGCGTCGACCATCCGGGAACAGGCGGTCGCCGAGGGCCTTCTGGGTGACCTCCGGACCATCGACGCTCTCGTCCGTGCCGGTCTGGGGGCAGAGGTCGTCCGACTGGCCGCGGGCTCACGCCACTGGCGGGAGCTCTACGTGGCCGCCCCGGTCGACGACGACCCCGGCGCCCCGGTCGTCGAGGGCTACGTCGACCTCGCCGTTCTGGACGACCGAGGCGACAACCCCGGCCTCGTCATCGTCGACTACAAGACCGACGCGGTCGCCGACCATGCCGAACGAGCCAGCAAGGCCGACCGGTACCGCCTCCAGGGCGCCACCTACGCGCTGGCCGCCGAGCGGGCCACCGGTCATCCGGTCCGACGGGTCGTGCTCTGCTTCCTGGCCGCCGACGGCGCCACCGAGGTCGAGGTCGCCGATCTGGCCGGGGCCATGAACGAGGTCCGAGCAGCCGCCCGGGAACTGGCCGGGTCCTGATCGGGCCCTGCCCCGGGCCGGTCGGTAGCGTCGGCCCCATGGCCACCGGATCCGACCCGTCGAGTGACTTCGTTCTCCGAAGCCTCCTGTTCGCTCCCGGAAACCGGGCAGAGGTACTGGCCAAACTTCCCCGGTCGGCTCCCAGCGCAGCGGTCATGGACCTCGAGGACGCCGTTCCCCCCGACCGCAAGGCCGAAGCCCGCGCCATTGCCCACGAGGTCGCACCCGACCTGGTCGACGAGGTTCGCCTGTTCGTGCGAATCAACGCCGCCGACACCGAGCACTTCGCAGCCGACGTGTCCGATGGGCTTCCCTCTGGCCTGACCGGCGTGGTCGTCCCCAAACTCGAGTCGGCAGCGGCCGTCGACGCCGTGGGCGCCGCCCTCGACGCCGCGGGTCACGCCGGTCTCCCCATCGTCGCCGGCCTCGAGACGGTGGCCGGCGTGGTCGACGCCCGCACCGTGACCACCCACCCACGGGTCCGGTGGTGCTACTTCGGCGCCGAGGACTACATCGCCGACCTGGGTGGCGTCCGCACGCCGAGCAACCACGAGGTAGCCGTTGCCCGCGCCCAGGTCGCCCAGGCGGCCCACCTCGGTGGGATCCAGGCTGTCGACATGGTGGTGGCCGACTTCGGCGACGACGACCGGTTCCGCCGTGAGGCGACCGAGGCCCGCGCCCTCGGCTTCCGCGGAAAGCTCTGCATCCACCCCGCACAGGTGCCACTCGCCGCCGAGGCCTTCCGGCCGAGCGCCGACGAACTGGTCTGGGCCGCCGCGGTGGCCGAGGCCTACGACGCCGCACTCGCCAGGGGCGACGCCTCGATCGCCGTGAACGGCGAAATGGTCGACGAGCCGGTGGCCCGTCGGGCCCGGGCCCTGCTGGCCGACGCCACCGACTGACCCGCCCGCCCCCGGAACCAGCCCCAGCGACCGCCACCCAGGAGACCACCACCCATGGCCAGCATCACCCCCGAAGGCGGAGCCCTCTACGGCATCCAGCTCCCCATCCAGACCCTCACCCGGACGCTGGCCGATCCCTGGGAGGACGACGCCACACCAGCCGACCTCCTCCGTGTCGCCCAGGCCGCCGAAGCCGCCGGCCTCGACTTCGTCGGGGTGTGCGACCACGTGGCCGTCCCCGACGACGACTACGCGTCCGGCATGCGGACCACCTGGTACGACCCGGTGGCCACGCTGGCCTGGCTGGGTGCCCGGACCGAATCCATCCGGCTCCTCTCGGTCGTGCTCATCGCCGCCTACCGTCACCCCCTCATGACGGCCAGCTCCTTCGGGACCCTGGCCCACCTCACCGACGAGCGGGTCATCCTCGGGGTGGGCGCCGGCCACGTGGAAGGCGAGTTCGCCGCCCTCGGCATCGACTACCACCGCCGCGGGAAGCTCCTCGACGAATGCATCGACGCCGTCCGTGGGGCATTCGCCGACACCTACGTCAGTCACGACGGCCCCGAGTACTCCTACCGGGACGTCGGGGTGGGACCCGCCCCGGCATCGGGCGACCTCCCCATCTGGGTGGGCGGATCCGGCTCCGCCGCCTGGAAGCGGACCGGCCGTCGCGGCGACGGCTACATCCCCATGGGCGCCTCCCGTGACCAGTACCCGGAGATCATCGACACCATCCGGACGGCCGCCGACGAAGCCGGTCGGTCGGACGCCACCTTCGACATCGGGATCATGCCCGGCTGGGCCTACATCGGAGATCCCCCCGACGACCTACCACCGGCCTGGCTGACCGGCGGCCCTGAACACATCGCCGCCGAGCTCCGAGCCGACCGCGCCGCGGGCGCCAACGTCTTTCACCTCAAGTTCCGGGGACGCACCATCGAGGAGTACCTGGACCAGTTGGCCGCCTTCGGCGAGCAGGTCCGGCCCCTCCTCTGAACAGCGCCAATGGGCTGTTCGACATGAGAAACCGACATTGAGGGTGTGACTGGCCCGCGGATCAGCGATCATGGGGCACCTGATCCTCGAGGCCCATTCATGGAGGCACGATGAAGGTCGACGACGACACCCAGAAGGCGCTGCTGCTGTTCAACCGGCGCGCCGAGGCCGCGGAGGCCGCCAAGACCGCCGAGCGGCGGCTGACCAAGGCCGCCAAGGCCAAGGACGAGGCCGCCGAGGCGCTCAAGCGCGCCCAGAACGGTCGCGGCGGAGCCGAGGCAGTCACCGAGGCCGAGTCGACGTGGCGCGAGGCCGTCGACCTCTGGCAGCGCCTGCGCGACGGCGAGGAGGTCCCCGATCCGGAGGCCGCCCCGACCGACGAGGCACCGAACAACGAGGCCCCAACCGACGAGGCACCGGCCGACGAGGCGCCCGAGGCGACCAGCGACGAAGCACCGGCTGAAGAAGCAACGGCTGAGGAAGCAACGGAAGAGGAAGCAACGGAAGAGGCGCCCAGCGAGGAAGCCCCAGCTGAGGAATCCGCTGCCGTCTCCGACGACGAGGACGCTCCGGCTGCCGCTCCCGACGAGGAGGAATAGACCGGGGCCCAGTTCCTGGTCGGGCCGCATGTCGGTCCCCACCTCCGACCCGCTCCGGCCGGTCACCGACGACGAGGTGGACGCCTTCGCCCGTGACGGCGTCGTCCACCTCCCGGCCATCCTCCCCACCGACTGGCTCGACCTCCTCGTCGACCCGGTGGAGGCCACCATTGCCGACCCGGCGGTCACCACCGACATGACGGCGCTCCGGACTGCGGTGGCCGGCGTGTCACCCGATTCCGCTGGAACGGGCCGATTCCTCTCGGGCGTCGACCACTGGCTCCACGATCCGGTCTTCGCCGCCTTCGCCACCGCCTCACCACTTCCGGCCATCGCCGCCGCCCTGATGGATGCCGACCGCATCCACCTCTACGAGGACTCGGTGCTGGTCAAGGAGCCCGGGACCGCCGAGGTCACGGCCCTCCACCAGGACCTCGGCTACTTCCACCTCGACGGCGACCGCATCTGCACCACCTGGGTTCCCCTCGACCCGGTGACCGTCGAGACGGGCGCCGTGGCCTACCTCCGTGGCTCACACCGTTCGGGCCTCGTCCACCGTCCCAACTGGTTCGTGTCCGACGAACCTCTCCCCGGCACCGCTGGCACACCGGTCCCGGCCATTGCCGATGACGACCCCCGCCTCGTGCGCTTCGCCGTCCAACCGGGCGACGTCGTCGTCCACCACGCCGCCACCCTCCACGGTGCCGGCCCCAACCGCTCGGACACGGCCCGCCGGCGGGCCGTGTCGGTCCGGTACTGCGGCGACGGTGTCCGCTACGAACTTCGCCCCGGAGCACCCACCAAGGCCCACCATCACGAGGTCCGGTCCGGCGACCCGGTGGTCGACCATCCCGGGTGTCCGCTGGTCTGGAGCCGGACCCTAGGGTCGGCCCGGTGAGCGCACCCTGGTCGACCATTCCCCAACTGGTCGACGACGCGGCAGACCGCTTCGGCGAGCGGGAGGCCTTCGTCGACGAGGACCGTCGCTGGACCTTCGTCGAGTACCGCGACCGGATCCACGCGGCGGCCCGGGCGTTCATGGCCCACGACATCCAGCCCGGTGACCGGATCGCCGTGTGGGCCCCCAACCTCGCTGAATGGGCCGTCGCCGCCCTGGGCGCCCACTGCGTCGGCGCCGTCCTGGTCCCCGTAAACACCCGCTTCAAGGGTCGCGAGGCGGTCGATCTGCTGGCCCGGTCCTCAGCCCGGATCCTGTTCACCGTCACCGACTTCCTCGACACCGACTATGTGGCCCTGCTCAATGAGGTGGCCCTGCTGAACGAGGTCGTCGAGGGATCCTCCGAATCCGGCGAACTGCTCCCCCATCTCGACGAGGTGGTCGTGCTCCGTGGCGAGGTGCCCGAGTGCAGCACCGCCTGGGACGACTTCCTGGCCGCCGGCGACACCGTCGAGGACGCCGACCGCGCCACCCGGTCCGCGGCGGTCAGCGCCGACGACCTCTGCCACATCATGTTCACCTCGGGCACCACCGGAGCCCCCAAGGGGGCCATGCTCCGCCACGAGGCCATCTGCCGGGCGTTCCTGTCGTGGAGCGACGTCATCGGCCTCGAGGAAGGCGACCGCTACCTGGTCGTCAACCCGTTCTTCCACGCCTTCGGCCTCAACTCGGGGATCCTGGCCTGCCTCATGAAGGGCGTCACCCTCGTGCCCCACCTGGTGTTCGACGTCCCGTCGGTCATGCGCCGGGTGGCCGAGGAGCGGATCACCATGCTCCCGGGACCACCCGCCATCTACCAGACGATCCTCAGCCATCCCGACGCCGAAGCCCTCGACCTCTCCTCGCTGCGACTGGCCGTGACCGGTGCGGCGGCCATCCCCGTCCAGATGATCCACGACATGCGCGACCGCCTCGGTTTCGAGAAGGTGGTCACCGGCTACGGCCTGACCGAGGCGTCGGGCATCGCCACCATGTGCCGACACGACGACGACCCGGCCATCATCGCCGGCACCTCCGGTCGGGCCATCGACGATGTCGAGGTCCGGATCGTGAATGCCGACGGGACCGAATGTCCACCCGGGTCACCCGGCGAGGTGGTCGTCCGGGGCTACAACGTGATGGTCGGCTACCTTGACGCCCCCGATCAGACCGCCGAGGCCATCGACGCCGACGGTTGGCTCCACACCGGTGACATCGGGGTCATGGACGCCGACGGCTACCTCGACATCACCGACCGGGTGAAGGACATGTTCATCAACGGCGGGTTCAACGTGTACCCCGCCGAGGTCGAGCACCTGATGCTGGACCATCCGGCCATTGCCCGGGTCGCCGTGGTCGGCGTGCCCGACGAACGCATGGGCGAGGTCGGAGCGGCCTTCGTGGTCGCCGTGCCAGACGCCGGTTCGGGTGGCGCACCCGATCCCGACGAGTTGATGGCCTGGTGTCGTGACGCCATGGCCAACTACAAGGTCCCCCGCCTGGTGGTGGTGGTCGACGACCTGCCCATGAACGCCAGCGGCAAGGTCCTCAAGTTCGAACTCCGGGATCAGGCCACCGCCCTACGGGATCACTGAACCACCGTCGTCCCGCCCCGGGGCCCGACGGCCCGGGACCGCGCCGGTAGCCTTCGCCCGGTCATGAGCGACTCCCCCTACCCAGAAGTGGGCCGGCCCGACTTCCCGGCCATCGAGGACGGCGTGCTGGCCCGCTGGGCCGCCGACGGAACCTTCCAGGCCTCGGTCGACGCCCGACCGGCCGAGTCGGAGTACGTCTTCTACGACGGTCCCCCGTTCGCCAACGGCCTACCCCACCACGGGCACCTGCTGACCGGCTACGTCAAGGACGTCGTCCCCCGCTACCAGACCATGCGGGGCCACCGGGTCGACCGCCGCTTCGGTTGGGACTGCCACGGCCTGCCCGCCGAGATGGAGGCCGAGAAGGAACTCCCGGTCTCCGGACGGGCCGACATCATCGAGTACGGCATCGACCGGTTCAACGCCCAGTGCCGCAAGTCGGTCCTGCGGTACACCGGCGAGTGGGAGAAGACGGTCACCCGCCAGGCCCGTTGGGTCGACTTCGAGGACGACTACAAGACCATGGACCCCGACTACATGGAGTCGGTCATGTGGGCGTTCAAGCAGCTCTGGGACAAGGGCCTCGTCTACGAGGCGTTCAAGGTCATGCCCTACTCGTGGGGCGCTGAGACCCCGCTGTCCAACTTCGAGATCCGTCTCGACGACGCCACCCGACCCCGACAGGATCCGGCCGTCACCGTGGCCTTCGACCTGGAGCCGGCCGACGGCGACCCGGGCCCTATGCGGATCCTGGCCTGGACGACCACCCCGTGGACCCTTCCGTCGAACCTGGCCCTCGCCGTGGGCCCCGACGTCGGGTACTCGCTCCGACAGGACGCCGACGGCACCGTCCTGGTCGTCGGCACCGGCGCCGTCGAGCGTTACGCCGCCCAGCTCGAAGGCACCACCGAGGTCGGCACCTGCACGGGCCGTGACCTGGTCGGTCGCACCTACACCCCGTTGTTCGACTTCTTCGCCGAGCGCACCGACGCCTTCCGGGTTCTGGCCGCCGACTTCGTGGATGCCGGCGACGGCACCGGCGTGGTCCACATGGCCCCCGGATTCGGCGAGGACGACCAGACGACGTGCGAGGCCGCCGGCATCCCCATCGGACGGGTCGTGCCCGTCGACGACCAGGGTCGCTTCACCGACGACGTGGCCCCGTGGGCCGGCCAGAACGTCTTCGAGGCCAACCCGGACATCATCCGCCACCTCAAGGAGGCGGGCCGGGTCGTCCGCCACGACACCTACGAGCACAACTACCCGCACTGCTGGCGCACCGACACGCCGATCATCTACAAGGCCATCTCGTCGTGGTACGTGAAGGTGACCGACCTGCGGGAACGGATGCTGGCCACCAACGCCCAGATCAACTGGGTCCCCGGCCACATCCGCGACGGCCGCTTCGGCATGTGGCTGGACGGCGCCCGCGACTGGTCGATCAGCCGGAACCGCTTCTGGGGTTCACCCATCCCGGTGTGGCGCAGCGACGATCCCGAGTACCCACGCATTGACGTGTACGGCAGCATCGACGAGATCGAGCAGGACTTCGGGGTGCGACCCGACGACCTGCACCGCCCGTTCATCGACGACCTGACCCGGCCCAACCCCGACGACCCGACGGGCCGCTCGACCATGCGCCGGGTGCCCGAGGTGCTCGACTGCTGGTTCGAGTCGGGCTCCATGCCCTTCGCCCAGCTCCACTACCCGTTCGAGAACCGGGAACGCTTCGAGGAGCACTTCCCGGCCGACTTCATTGTCGAGTACATCAACCAGACGCGAGGTTGGTTCTACACACTGCACGTGCTGGCCACCGCCCTGTTCGACCGGCCGGCCTTCCAGAACGTCATCTGCCACGGGATCCTGCTGGCCGAGGACGGCACCAAGCTGTCCAAGAAACTCCGGAACTACACCGAACCGTCGGTCATCTTCGAGGCTCAGGGCGCCGACGCTCTCCGCTGGTACCTGATGTCGTCCAACATCGTCCGGGGTGGCGACCTGCGCATCGCCGACGGCGGGATCGACGACGTGGTCCGCCAGGTCCTGCTACCCGTCTGGAACGCCTACTCGTTCTTCACGCTGTACGCGAACGTCGACGGCCACCGGGCCACCATGCGGACCGACTCCACCCAGCTGCTCGACCGGTACCTGCTGGCCAAGACCCGGCGCCTCGTCGAGTCGGTCCAGGAGCGGATGGACGCCTACGACCTGCCGGGCGCCACCGCCGAGATCCAGGGATTCCTCGACGCCCTCAACAACTGGTACATCCGCCGCAGCCGCGACCGCTTCTGGGCCCGGGC
>ERZ1046367.1293-NODE-1293-length-14891-cov-7.466837_pt1 | contig 14891 bp, 8 predicted proteins | sample MGYA00383091_ERZ1046367 | MGnify/ENA primary metagenome ERZ1046367 (study PRJEB29581, sample SAMEA5548361) | metagenome | biome: marine; feature: coastal; material: water | depth 50 m | study: Short-term variability in the microbial, nano- and picoplankton... | reverse complement strand
GAAGATTGGTTTAAATGTGTATTAACATCCGAATCTCCATAAGAACCAGAAGGTGTAGACCACGAAAGAGTTCCGCTGCCATTTGTGGTCAATACCTGACTTGCGTCACCATCATCATTTGGTAAAACAAGTGTGTATGAAGCAGCGGCACTATGTGGTGGGCCTTTGATCGTTATACCATGAGAGTTGTTTTCACAATTCAGTTTGAACTGGCCAGATCCCTTTGTCGCATCTCCCTTAAAGATAACCACACCTGTACCATCAGGTGCTAGTTCGATATCTCCATTACTTGCCGAAACTATATCTTTTCCATTGACATCTAAATTACCTCCAAGCTGAGGCGTAGTATCCGATACAACATCTTGTGATGTTCCAACTGTTGCACCATAGAGTGTACTATTGACTTTCCAAACGGCAACGATAGTATCAGTACCAGTATTAAGAGTAGGAGCAGAACCCGTTGCCCAAGTGATAGTGGGCCACGCCGTGACAACATTACCCGATCCATCATCAATATGAAGAGTGATTGATTCACCATCCGCAAGAGAATCTGTAAAGGTAACATCTCCGGAGAAGACTAATCTTTGAACTGTACCGTTTGCCGGATCTAATGCTGTTGATCCATTAACTCCGGTTGTATTGACAGTTTTTTCTACAACCTCCCCATTGATTTTCAGGGAACCATTGACATCCAAAGTGTTTGCGGGTGAGGCCGTGCCGATGCCCAACCTAGCCGCTCCACCAAGAATTAAGTCATCTGCTGACTCATCCCAAAGCATATAGGATCCACTAGTCGCACCAAAGAATTTAACATCATGACCAGTATCATCTACACCTACAGTAAGAGTTGAGTCAATTTGAACCGCACCATCGATGTCAACAGCATCAAGATTGGTAGTTCCATCTACGTCTATATCACCTGATATATCTAAAGATCCAGCGATTAGTCCAGCGTCGGTGTAAGTAATATTTCCGGTCGAATCTGCGGTTGCGGTAGTCGTTCCAACCGCAAACTTATCTGCCGATTCATCCCATATGAACAATGCGTTATTTCCGGTAGATCCTCTTTCGATAATGATACCCGAGTCATTCGCATTGCTTGTAACGCCCGAATTCAACTCAAAGAGATTGTCCGTAACAACTGAGTTGGTCGCATTGAGTGTTGTGGTTGTTCCGTTGACCGTAAGGTTTCCACCTATTGTAACCGTTGAACCATCGTCGGTGATTACACTGTCGGTTACTGTGTTGGAGTCACTCCACTTTGTGATGTATGTAGCCGTACCCGATCCATCAACCAATGTGGATCCCCAAACTCTACTATCAATTTCGTCTGTGACAATAGAAGAACCATTATATACCAAAACGGTGTTATCTGTTCCGGCTGCGACGTTTGCTAAGTCTATTGTGGCGGCATTGATCGTTACGGAATCATCACTGGCATCACCGAGTGTTGTATCGCCCGCAACTTCTAATCCAATCCCATTTATGAGTTTAAGATCAGTTGAGGTAAGACGAGCCACAATGAGATTCGACCCGGCACCCTGGATCATATACTCAAGCAAACCATCTTCGGTTCCATCCGAAGCATCACTGATCTTTGCCGTGATCTTTGCGTAAACTATTTCTTGGTCGTTATCATTCTCTCCCTTGAACTTGATTTGTCCAAGGTAATCACCATCATCAGGACTTGAAGAGTTTCTCTTGAGTGTTATGACCGGAGCCGCTACATCAGTACCCTTCTCCGTGGTAATGCGAAGAGCGTCACTAACTGTGTCTGTTGTGATTGATACTGTTGTACCATCATCTGTGATCAAACTATCCGTAAGAGTATTCGAGTCACTCCACTTTGTAATAGTGTTAGCCGTACCAGATCCATCGACTAATGAAGATCCCCAAACCCGAGAATCGATTTCGTCTGTGACAATAGAAGAACCATTGTATACCAAAACTGTATTATCTGTTCCGGCTGAAATATTTGGAACGTCAACTGTACCCGCATTGATCGTAAGAGTATCTCCTACTCCATCACCAAGAGTCGTATTTCCGGTTGTAGTAACATTTCTAAAACCAGTTATATCTTTGTTACCATCTACAATTACCGCCTTACTTGCGGCTACGGTTCCGGCAGTAACTCCGTCAAGTAAAGTGCTGTCTCCTGAGCCCGCAGTAAAGAAGTCTATCGCATTCGATGATGTCTTATAGTAGAGTTTACCATCCGCATAGTTGAGCGCCAACTCTCCATAGTCAATATCTGACGTGCCGGGAGCGTTTGACGATACCGATGACTTCTTAAGGCGTATAGATGTTCCCATAGATAATAATCTTTCTCTGTGGTCTATAGAGACCGAGTTTCAGGTCATAGAGATGACCTTTCTGAATGTATTTATACTAGAACGTTCCGCCGTCGATTACACTTGAATATGCCGGAGCTCCAGTTGAAAGTTGTACAAGAACCATTCCACTTAAGTTGTCTGCCGGAGACCCATCAGCATTATCGGATGTCGAAACAAATCCAGTTGTGTTTGCGGCAGTTTGATAAACAAGTTGATTTGCCGCACCTGCATCGATATTTGTTGCTCTACCTGCAAAGATCGTACTAGTAAGAGTTCCGGTACTTGGGTTGTAAGTAAGACCCGTATCAGTTTCAATTCCCTGTGTACCAGTTGCACCATCAACAAAGGTCGGATAAACTGTTTCGTCCGTAGAATTGTTTGCGGTAGCAGTTATGCTTGTTCCAACTGTTGCGGTATCGGCATTACCCGTTACATCACCTGTGACATTACCCGTAAGGGCGCCTTCAAATGTTCCGGCAACAAAGGTTTCCGATCCAACAGTCCACTTATCGTCTGTTTCATTCCAGATAAGAGTTTTGTTACTCGAAGTTCCTCGTTCGATTTCAATACCACCGTTCTGAGAAGGTGTACCAGCTTCATCACTGTTCAAGGTGATGATAGAATCTCCAACATTGACAACGTTTGAATTGACTGTTGTCGTCGATCCATTGACAATCAGGTTACCCGTTACATAGACATTGCCTCCTGCCTCTGGACTTGAATCCGTATAGGGAGAATCAAACGGAGCAGGATCTAAGATGAGATCACCATTCGCACGAATCGTAGATGTCTCCGGAGAATCCGAAGATTTGATTGTGATCGTTCCAGCACCATCGTCAAAGATCGATCCATTTGTCAACTGAGTATTACCGTCATCCCATCTTGGAACGTATGTATCAGTAAGATTACTTGCGTTCTTCAGTGAAAGAGTATGATCTACATCTTCACCAGATGTTGCCCCCGTTGATGCAATACCTTCACCAGCCGTGATTGTTCCTACAAAGTCTCCGGTTGTTTGTGTTGCGAGTGTTACATCACTGATCGATACGGCTCCACTTGATACACTAAAATCAGAAGAACTGAAAGATGCGACACCCTTATTAGATGTAGTGGCATCTTCACCAGCAACTGTGATGGTTGTGCTGGAGTGTGTTACATCCATTCCCTCTCCACCGAGAATTGAGAATGCATTTCCGGTTGGAGTAAGCGCTCCGGAGTCTGTTGTTACCGATTTAACCGCCGAGGCAATCAATGAGATTGCTCCACTTGTATTGATTGTGGCGTCCCCACTTACAGATACGTTGTCAAACGAATCACTTCCATCATGAACTAATATCTGGCCAGAGGAAGCAGATGATGTGGTAACATCCGTAAGATCGTTAAGAGTCTGGGCTCCTGATCCACTTGGTGAGATGTAACTTTTTAGATTTGCACCTGTGACCTTCTTGATACGATTATCTGTATCGTCATAGAAGGTAAACAAGTCTGCATCAACAGGAGTTGCGGCAGTCGCACCAGCAGGATATGCGGTGACTGGACGTGCAACGATGTCTCCGCCGGATGTTTCACCGACAAAGAGATTGTGACTAGTGAAAGAATATGCTAACTCACCTTTTGCTAAATCGTTATTAGCTGGAGCGTTATTACTGTCACTATGTTTTATTCTGATAATTGTTCCGGGCATATCTTAAAATCCTCCACCTAGTATAGATAAGTTCTGGTTGTTCATTGAATTTGTTGTTTCAAATTTGTTTGTTGTTCCGTTGTATTGTAACACTGAACCATCACTCGCACTTGTTATATCAACATCGCTCATGTTCGACAATGAATTGACCGAACCGACATCAATGACCTGAGCTCGAACAGGAATACTCGAAGTCATCTTTGACTTCGTTGCAGTAGAACTTATTCTTCCCTTTAGTGCCATAATTATCCGTAGCCTGGGCTATAATCGTCTGGTTGTGTTACTCTTGGATTGACCGTTATTTGACCTTCAACGACTCTTGTTACTGCTCCGCCTGGACTTATCACTTCAACATCATAAACATAACGACCTGACTTTAACGCACCTGTTTGCGTTCTGGACAATTCGATAGTGAATTCACCATTCGTTGCATCTGTGATTGTCGCAGTAAAATTAGTCGCAGTAGTAGAAGTATAGGATTTACGTATTTGACCCCGAGTTGTATAACTTGTGATGTTTACCAAATTATCGTTGGCATCTTCAACTGTCACTGTCGAGGTAAATGTAGATCCTTGATCAATATATAAATTTGCAAATACGGCCATACTTCTCTATTTATAATAATACTATCTTCAATCCAATTTTTTTAATAATTGCATTACAAGATCTTTGAGTTCTGAAACCTCGCTTTTGAGATCATCCATTTCCATCATCTTCTGTCTTCGCATCTTCGAAGCGTGATACGCATCGGAGCTTACATTAATGATTGCTCCGGATGCGGTATCTCGTCTTAGGTTGTGTTTACCTTGAACCTTTTCCAACATTAGATCGTTGCGATTGCCCTGAGATCCGTAACAGATGGAACTTGAGCCGAATCACCAGAAGTCATAACAATTTTCAATTGAAACTGAGTGAAGTCGTTTGTAGGATCGATTTCGTATTCAACCTCTTGGAATGGTGTGTTGTCACCCAGAGAAGAAAGATCGGAGATTCGACTCGATGAGAGTTCTGTCCAAGTTGCATCTCGAAGATCCAACACTTGAGGACTTGAAATCTCGTCATCAAACCGAGCATAGAGACGAACTCTTGAACCTTCGGGTTGACTTACTCCAAGATAGACATTCAACTTATCAGCAGGATCATTCAAGGAGATCTTCTTTGAGATATAACGGGCAGTTGCGTTCCCACTTGCGGCATCTGTCTCATTTGTAACATCTTCGTTGATAACGTATCCATTACATACAATAGAAATCTTATCGAGATCTACAACAGGTGTTGCATACTGACTCTTAGTCGTCAAGTTTGCGGCAAGAGTGATATTAGCTGCAGTTGAAACTGTTACTTCGGTTGGTAAGTGTAGACTTGCTCCGTCTGGAGTCAGAGTGTAATTATTTCCTCCAACACCAAGAGTATAGGATATTTCCGTATTCGCAGGAAGGAATTGAGAAGGTGAGAACTGTACCGAACTTACCTTAAATGGTGTGTTCTGAGGTATTGTCTCGAACGCACCAGTAAGAGTTGCCGCTCCAACAGTCTTTGTCCGAGTAGTTTCACCGGCTGCGAGGAATTTGTGAGCATTCAACGTGAACTTGATATCTCTTGTCTGAACCGGAGTCCAAGTAGAAGCATTCGCACTTCGGAATGCAACACCGAGATAAGGATCTTTATCAATTCTTTCTCCACTACCCACATCTTCACCACCAAGTTCTGACATCCAAACTCTGTAATCAGAGGATGTCGATCTTACGATAAAGGCGTACTCTTTATTTGATTCCAACATTACCGCGCCAGGGAATGTAAATGTTGTGGCAGAAGATGCATCGTCACTGATGTTTACCGAAGCAGGTTCCAACATTGCCGCACCATTCTTTACAATCTTTGCGGAATAAGGATAACCGTTAATGGTTTCTACGATTTGTACAATAACCGGAAGAGTTGAGTGTTTTCCTTTGAAATACAAATCAATAGATTTGATGAAAACGTTATCAACACTCTCCGGAAGTTGTGGACTGTCATCAATACCAAAGAGTCCAACACTGAAAGATTGGGCTAATGGATCATAGTATACACACCCAAATGGAGTCCAATTGGTCATAACATATCCATTATCTGTAGGAGCATGTTGACTGTTTTCCAATTCTACATATATCGGATCAACATCATCATACTTTGATGTAGCGGTTGTATCGTACAAACTCAGTTTGAATGTTTGAGGATCAGTAGTAGTCTGAGTAAATGTATCTGAAGTAGCAGTATTGTTATTGATAGTAAAACTACCTATCAATTGATCTGCACTAGGCGATTGTGAAAAATGGTCTGTTGTGACTCCTTGAATGCGATATGGTACTACTGTTCCATTCGCCACATTCTCAGTAGTAAGTGTGAATTGGAAAGTTTCTCCGTTCTGTACAAAATCATTATCAACGCTTAGAGTATAAACCTCAACTGCATCCGCAACCACTGGAGTATCGGTTATTTTAACCACTGGATCAATGATAACCGGAGGACATACTATTGGAGCAGTTGAAGTGGGAACAGTAGGTTCCGGAACATGTGTATCTCCATCACTTGGATCGTAGTATTCGTATCTTGAACCATTTGCTCGGTAGACCGCCTTGGCTTGAGACAATATGCCTTTGTCGTCAATTCCACTATTAGTATCGGTTAAGGTAAAATATGTCGAACCAGCAGCAAATTTCAATGTACTATTGTTGGGGATAACAAAGTATCCTTCTAATATACCAGCATTGTTCGATCTCAAATCTCGTCGAGCATCTGAAGCGGCAGTAAATACCTGTGCTGCTGTTTTATCAAAGAAGTCAATTCTCTGGGCACTAGTCAATTTACGATACCTAAATTCTTCAAAAGTAGATGCACTTGGAGAATCATCTCCGTTCAAAGTTGTAGAATATGCAGTAATGTTGTGATCGTCGAAATATGCATAGTGACGAGTGTTTGGTCTCAGACCAACCGACTTGAAATAGATTCTTCGCGATCTCATGAATGGAACAATTTCCACACGTTTGACCGCCTCGGATGGTGTTTTCGGCGTAGCGCCGGGTTCAACAACACTTCCATCTACATAAGAACCTGTGTTTCCATAACTCGGAGTTGCGGCTGGAGGTGTTGCCCTATCAATGACTGGAAACAGAGTATTATACTTCATCGCCGACATCGTCTGTTGCTGCGTCATCGAATCATCAATTTCGAATGGTACACCTACAATATCATTTCGATTGTGTACTGATTCGGTAGCAAGGGTTGTTGTTCCCTTTGAAGAGAATTCGTAGTTGTCATAAGACCCATCGGCATTGTCGGTGTTCAGAAGTGGTCTATTTCTCTCTTCGATCCAATCATCACCGGCAGGTGATAGTTCAATCAGACCTCGATAATTAGTTGCTTCGTATGGAATGACCGATTCGTGAACTGCGGCAAATCTTTGTTTTACAATTTCCTTAGTTCCGAGAGAGGGAAGTTTTACCAAGTTATCATCCTGTTCCTCTGGACTATCATCAGCTAAACGAACTTCAACTAAGTTTCTATCGATACTAGGAAATAGTTGACCCAAACTTCTATCGATTGAACAAACGTGTTTTGGATTCTCTACTTCTGCTCTGCTGTGACCATTGAAATTATCAACGAAGATTCCGTTCTTGAATCTTTCACCAGCCGAGTCAAAAATTTGTTTGTCAGAGGTTCTTTTTTCAAGAAGAGAAAGAGACGTGTAATATTCGAGATTCTCGATTCTCTTTTCAAGACCACCGATGTCACCCATCGTGTATCTTTCTTGAGATATATTAATCTTTCGAATCTTCGTTGCATCGTAGGTGTATGGATTTACGTATAGATTGTAAAGAGCCATACTTCCAGTCTCTTGTTTTGGAGGAACTGGGTTTTCACTTGAGACACCCTTATTCAAGATGTATTCACCCCTCTTCGTTATCGCAATCTGATCCATACGAGGAAGGTAGTATCCAATAACAGTTTTAATCTTTGTGTTTGGAGTCAAGGAAACAGCTGCGGATCCTCTGAAGTCAAATACATCAGAAAGACGAGTTCCATTATAGACAGGAAATTTGTCATAGGAAATTGTTGCATCCTTAAAATCAGAAGGGTATGAATCTATTGAAAAGTAATTTCCGGCACCGTGGGTAAAGTGTGTAAAATTGATGGATATGTTTCCATCAATAGTGGAATCACCAATGTATGTCAAAGTTCCATTTTGATAAGAATCATCTCTTTGTCCATTGTCTAAAATAAAATCAGAAAGTGTAATAGTCGGTTCGGGACTGTTAAGATTTCCAGTGCCGGGGGAGTCGTCTCCTGCGGTGATAGATGTAATTTCTACAATGTCACTCACTCCAAGATCAATTATTTCACCAGTAGTGATTCCGACTGGAGAAGGAGCATTAACAAGACTTGTAGATACTAATGTTTTTGATGCAAGAGAAAGAGCTTTTGTAAGAGTTGCAATCGCAGCGATGTTTCTACCGCCGGGAACGACCGTGATGTTACTCATTGTAACAGTTGCCTCAGTCTTTGCTCCGTTCAGACTAACAGAAGTTACTGTACCAAAGGCCCTACCTTCCGGAGAATCTACGCCGGGGATAGTGACTAGATAATCGTTTGGAGTTGTACTTTCAAAAGTTTCACCAGCACCAAGAGTTTTGAGAACTACAATTCCAGATGCAATACTAGTAACATCAACTCCATAAGTTCCAGATCCCGCAAATTCTCTACGAAACTCATACGTGGTGGATGCACTCGTAACTGCCGATATACCCTTCCTTGGAAGTTTTATAAGTTTATTCGCAAACTTATTTCCATGTATCTTGAAGGTTGGTTCGATAGAGGTAAATATAGAAGCGGCAAGAGGACTATTGTCAACAGTATCTTTAATGAATGTTGCTGCATTTACATTCTTGTGAGATGCTGTTCCAAGATTGTAGTAAAATCTGAAAACAGTATCCAACCCAGTACCTCGAACCTTTTCGATGTTTATTACCGAGATACTTAGTCCGGTCGCACCCACTTCGTATGTTCCGGTGAGAGGACTTGCATTATCTCCATCAATGTCAGGTAAGTATGCTTCAGTAAATTTACCTTCAATAAAAGTTCCGAGACCCGTAGAAACCGTAACGGTTTGTCCCGTTCTTGTATCACGAGCTTTATCCGCAATGAGACTGAATCTGTTCGCAGTTTCAACTCTTTCACCTGAGATGTACGCCACACCCCCACCAACTTCTGCGACATAATCGGCCTTCAACCTTGTTGCATCTGCACCAGTTCCCGAGTATTTACCATTGTTTCCATTTCCATCATTGTATGCTTCTCTTAATTGACACTGAAATCCAGAAACGGTGTAGTTACCACTTTCTTCAAATGTTCTTTTCTCTATGGCATTCCCAAGTAAACCTTGTCCACTAGCGTACTTTGTGGAAAGTGGTCTAACTTCCTTACCATCTTGTAAAGATACTAGAGTAACAAACTCTGTTGAGGATGCACCTGTGAGGTTGAAAACTTTGTTTGTGTTGTACGAAATGTCCGCCGGTAAAAGAGCGGCTTGATCTGTAAGAGCAACGAGACCAAGTGAAATTGTGTATCGGTCAGCACCAGGCTCAGAAGTGTTAGGAACTCCGCTCGCATTATCAAACAAAGAAGAGTCATCGGCGGTCGTTTTAATTGCCTCTGTGACTTTGAAAGCCAATCTACCAGTTAGTCGTGTATCTGCGTCTGGTCTTTGAATGATTACATCTGTCGCTTCTACATTTACAAAGTGACCCGCAACGAAAAAGATTCCTTTATCAACATGCAACTTGGTTGCAAATCCTGCTTCGGCAACTGTACCAATTGAGGTTCCGGATGCAACTGTAGTACCCGAGATTGCGTTCTTTGCACGAATAGTAACACCTACTCCAAACAATGCCTTTGATTGTGTCTTTTTGGTGTATCTTAGGAAAAGTCTGTACTTGGTTGTACTCGTGGTGGTCGTTATTGCCTCAACACTAACAACATCAGCAGTAAGAGATATCGATTCCGGAGATTCTAAAGTTACGGAGTCTACATTTGTTAGTAGTGCTAATCTTGTCGCAACATCGGCCGCGGTTGGACTACTACTACCGATTTTGAGATCGGCATGAGTGAGTGTAACATCTGCCCAGAAAAGATTTCCGTCAACCGTAACGTCACCATTGATAACCTTACTTCCCTCTTCGAAGACGTGTGATCCAAAACGATCTACCTGAGACTGTATGAGAGTCTGAAGTTGATTGAGCTCGCGAGTCTGTACCGGAAGGCCGGGTTTGAAAAGTATTTTGAGGTGTCCCTTTGCTTCGTTGCCCGACGATACATAGTCGTCAAAATATGGTGAAGATTGGTAGAGTGTAGTGTTGATAGCCATAGGTCTTTAGAATTGTAAAACTATTCTTACTTTATCATTTTGTGAACTGGATCTTGTTATAGATGTTCTGTTATCGAGCATAAGGACTTCTCCGGTGAGATCCAATTGCGAAAGTGTTATTGGTGAGTTGAGAGGAGATACATCAAGCGCGTCATCATAATGTTCTGAATCAACTATTGAAGTATATGCAAAGGTAGTTGATGAATCGGGTTGTTGAACATCACTTGCATTATATATTTTGATTGTTCCGCTTACCGGAAGAAGATCTTGTGTTACGTTGGTTGAACTGTTTTGGTGAAAGTAGATCTTATCCGGTGTTCCGCTATCATCTATATAATCAATCCAAGCCTTCTCTCCGGTAGTTATGTTTTGAACATACCATCCACTCGCAGGTGTGAGAGAAGATAAATTAACAGACCCATCCATCACAATATGAGAAAGTGAATCAATCGTTCCGTAATCTATAGGAGAGTCGTTTACCGAATCAAATTTTGGACTCTTGACAATCGATACTTGACGGAATGTAAGATCAACCGGAGTTTCTCCACTATCCGTTCCGTCAAAATCGGAGGATACTCCAAGATAGAATGCCGGAAAAACATCAAGGTTGTTTGCACCAAATCCATCAGAAGGAGCGATCAAAGGTTGAATCTCTGCTTCAACGTATGGTGAATCAGTAGTCGCAGCAGAAGTAAAATCAATACTTGCCTTGAGGATTCCGTTTCTACTTCCAACGCCAAATCCAACAAAATCTGATAAAATCAAAGAATCGACTGGTGATGACATAGGAGAATCCCCACTTATAACTTCAGTTACCTTTTGCCCAGCAACAAGAATGTTGAGAGCAGTAGTTCCGGTTGAACCATCTATCTGTGTGTATCGAAGAGTTGCTGGATAAATTCCATTGGTGTATCCACTTCCAGCCGAAACGATCTTAAATCCATAGAGCAAACCCTGTGTTGAGTTTGCGGGTGGTGTGATGTTAGTAGGAACCTCAAAGAATGTGGTGGAGTTTGCGAAATCACTTCCGGTCGGAACTTGTCCTATTCTCACCCAAATATATCCATCAGCTCCTTGTGAGACTTCACCATTCGCAGTTGCGGAAGGGCTGTCATAAGAACTTTGAGGAGCAGTTGTACTATTGGCTCCTCCGTTATTGTCAAGACAAATGTAAAGGTATCCATCTGATCCTATCGCATAACATCCGCGAGAGGTTACTGTACTACCATCATAGGCAATGTTGAAACATGTGCGATCAGTACGATCATATCTCTTCCAAACCTTACCGGAAGACCACGACTGATTTGTCTTTGGTAGAAGTCTTTCGATGTTGGAAGAAGAAAGAAGTTTCATTGAGATGAGATTCTGAATCGCATCCTGTCTTTCAAGTTCACTACCACTTGGAGTCGGTGGAGATGTCTCGTCATTCCAAGGGTCGCTCTTACCAATACCGATGTAGTATCCGCTTGCCTGAGTAAGAGGTGAATCAAGTGCTAAAGTGTTTACGTCTGTAACAAATGCATTTGCATTGTTCTTCCGATGATCATCTGTAATTATCGCGGGCATATTCTTTTATTTATATTACTTCTATCCACCCAGGCTGGTTTGTTGGAGTATGATTTGATAAACCCGTATAAAGATCTTGTACCCAGTTGGATTCTGTAGTTGTGAAAGAAGGAACGGTTGTCCTATCTGTTCTTAGGGCTCTGGACTCAACGATCAAATCGGGAAAGAGTTTCAAACCAGCGGGATGGATGAGTTTGAAATACGCTTGTTTCCATCGATCAAATGATATACCACTATTGATTACATATGAATAGTTTTGCCACCTATCACTATCGAGTAATCGATTATCATAAGAAGTCCAACTTTGTCTACTATAAGATGTTCTAAAGAGTTTTTCTGAAGGATACTCAATATTGACTTCATCATCAAAGAAAAGACGAAAGAATATTCGAATACTGTCTTGAGATCCTCTGGCCTTATAGAGTTCAACAATATTTCGAAAGAGTTGACGATTGTTCAGAACATCAGAGTTTGGTATCTCTCTTGCAATCTCTTTCTTGAGTTCGTCTAAGTATGTGTCATCTGTAAAGTCAATATCATGTTCGAGCGCAATACGATCTATGATATTCGTTGGTTGATCTTTTTGATTTTGATGCTCGTAATAATCTTCAAGAAACGTGATAAGATCAGCTGCGGCCGCACGAAGTTGTATTGGAAAGATAGAGTTTACACTCTCCTTTTCCCGATTGTGGATGCTGATCTCTCCTATTGTTTTTTGTGTATGAGCCATATTGACTATCCGTCACGAGATACTGTTGTGTAGTCTGAGAGAAGAGCAGCAGTTCCACTTGTACTAGAATCGATATCTCCGTTCACCTGTGTCTCTCCAAGATCGAAAGCAAGGACTTCTCTTCTCTTTGCGACGATATCGTCTGCGGCAGGTCGAACCTTTACCTTTATTGTACTTGTAGCAGATGCAGGTAGATTGTTCAACTGAAGGATACCAGTTGCAGGAAAGAGGAATCCAGCACTTTGTACGATCTTTTCAAGTGTACCATTTGTTCTTCTCTTGAACACAAATATTTTTCGTCTTTCGGTCTCACCAACGATCTTTTCGTCACCAAGTTGTACGTCATCTCCAAGGTAAGTCCAACTGGTTGAGGATATCATTGACTCTGTTTGATCCACTTGTCCATCAAGAGTAAATGCAAAATCGATATTATCATTCTCACTTTCAGTTCCGGTGACTGTGATCGTAAGATTTTTGTAAGCGTATATTCGAGCAACCGAATTGAGAATCGCTGGGTTGGTTTGATCAATCGCCTTAAGGAAATTGGAGAAACGAAATACACCGCTGAAGTTGTTCAAATTATCTGAATCAAAAGTAGTGATCGTGTTTCTTACGTTTGTGTTAAGTTCCTCCTTTGTCTTATTTGTAAGTGTCAAGTTAAATTTGAAGAAAACTTCGGCATAGAGGAAAGTGTAAAGAGGATCTCTCAATCGTGGTCTGATCGATATGACCTTTCGATCATCAAGTAAAGCCTCTACTGTCAATTTCTCACTGTCCGTAAGAGTTGATTGTGTCAAGTCTAAAGGCCGAATAGAAATGTTTACTTCACCAAAGTTCGGTATATCGTTGTCTTGTCCACCCCAAACCGCAACGTCTTTTACGTTGCTGATATTTTGTTTAATAAGAGTCTTATAGTCTTCGGCGGTGACCGCACGATTTTGTGAAACAAATGTCAAAGGCGCATTGTACTTTATACTTGCAAGTGTTTCTCTTTCTTCTCCACCCTGAGATTTTAAAACAAGAACTGGAGCTCGAGATCCGGTGATGACACTATCTGCACCACTTGCGTATGTGAAACTTGTTGCACCATTTGCAGGAGCTCCCGCAGTTGTGAGATAGTCTAAACGAACCGTATCTAAAGGACTTAAACTTTTTCCAAGGACACCATTACCAAATGTTACATCAAAAAATCCTCCACCGTTTTCATTTAAAAAGTATATCGTGCTTGTATCATCTACCCCCGTAAAGGTTGTAAATTTCGTGTAAGTATCCGGTGTCGCAGTTGTAAGTGTTGGGAAAACCTGAACCTGTAATGTCGAAGTATCCGCATTATCGTGATTGATTAGAAATTTTTGAGAAGAGCTGTTATCAGAGACGAAATCAGTTGTGCGACGAATCCCCTGATATATTTTCAGGTTTGTGAAAGCAAACTTATTCGTATCACTCAATCCAACTGTTGTATCTGAAATTGTCTGAAAGGTGTAAGTTACGCTATCGATGGTCGTTGTGAACTTTGTTCCTCTTGCAAGTGTGTATTCCTCGGCAGTGCTGTTTGACTGCCTTGTAAAAGTCATATTGATCGTGGCAACCGAGGCGCTTCGACTAGTAGGTGTATACCCCAAAAGTTTTGCCCGTGAAACAACGTTTGCTCTTAACTGTGCGGAATCCAAGAAGGATTCATTCATCGCCATATGAGCATTGACCGCATTGTAGTGTGTATTGTACGCAAGAACGTCAAGAAGAGAACTGAGGCCAGACCCTTCAAAATCCCAATCGGCAAACGCACTTCCGGTTCGTTTGAAATGGTTCTTGAGGTTTGTCTTTATCTGATCAAAGTCAAGTTCGGTTGTATTAAATTGGGCCATATTATCTCAGTCTCTGTAAGTTAAATGATACTTCGGTTTCTACTTGCAAGTATATAACGTTAAATGCAATATTGACTAGAAATGCATTTGCATCTGAATTGTCAAACACTTCCACATTTACACCATTCACCCTTGGTTCATAATTTTTAAGGACTTCCTTGATTTCATCACGTATTTCAATTGCGGTGAATTTATCAGCTGGTTCAAAAAGTTTTGCCGTTACGTTTCCTCCTATCTCGGGATGAAAAGGTCTTTCAAAAAAGTTAGTAAGAACAAGATTCTTTACAGATTGTTTAACAGCTTCAATATCTTT
>ERZ1046367.1290-NODE-1290-length-14899-cov-7.370453_pt1 | contig 14899 bp, 13 predicted proteins | sample MGYA00383091_ERZ1046367 | MGnify/ENA primary metagenome ERZ1046367 (study PRJEB29581, sample SAMEA5548361) | metagenome | biome: marine; feature: coastal; material: water | depth 50 m | study: Short-term variability in the microbial, nano- and picoplankton... | reverse complement strand
TAGGGTTTTTCCACTCTTCTGTGTCGTTTTGGAAATACGACTTTTAATCTATAAAGAATTTTACATTAATAAACAAAATCTCAGGGCATATCACTGTCGGCCACAGTGACACTAAAATTTAACCAAAACTGGCCAAAAATATACCGCCAAACTTAAGCTTAGCCCTAGCAATAATGTTATCCCTAAAGCCAATAACCAAACGGCACGCACTCTTTAAAATATATTTTTTCTTTGCAAAATACTCGCATAACGTGCAACGGCATTCCATCACCTGCTTTGAACCCAGCGCTTTGCGAAAAAATCATTACAGGCCGCGCCATGTCGATCACAGATACCAAAACCCAGTATAAAACCCGCACCAATTTTAAATCCCGCAGCAATCTGCACGCGAAATATGCAAGCCAGAACTGGCAATTATGGCTGGCCCAACGCATCGATATTCCAGATCACAGTGATGTGGTTGATATCGGATGCGGCACCGGCGGGTTTTGGCGTGCGGCAGTTGATACCTATCCCGAAAGCCTATCGCTCACCCTGCTCGACAGCGCCGAGGCCATGCTGGATGAGGCGGTCAAAACCGTCACCTCGGCCGGGCATTACCGCGCGGTGCGCGGCGTGCTGGCCAATGCCATGCAGCTGCCGTTTGAGGGCGGTCGCTTTGATGCGCTTTGCGCTATGCATATGCTCTATCACCTGCCGGATCCGGCGCAGGCCCTGGGTGAAATGCGCCGCGTGCTGCGCCCCGGCGGATGCATCGCCATCACCACAAGCGGGCGGGACAACCTGCGCGCTTTGCATGCACTGTCAGCGCAGGTCTTTGGCGGCGCAGGGGTGGATCCGGCCGCCGCAACCTTTGGACCCGCAGATGCCGAAGCGCTTTTGGCGGATGGGTTCAAAGACATTAAAACAGAAGTTTTGCGCGACCCCTATGCGGTGACAGATCACCGCGATGTGCTGAATTACCTGCGCTCTTTTCCGCCCGCAAGTGACACCAGCGCGGGTCAGCTTGAGCAGTTGGAAGCGCTGATCATAGATAAAATGAACGCCGCAGGCGGAGTATTTCACCTGCGCACCCAAGCGGCGCTGATCACCGCTCGCGCATAGCTCAGAGGGGCGCGTTTTGCCGCCGCCGCGTTACAGCCGCCATACCGACGCGATACCGACATCGTTTTTGGCAGCTTTTGGGTGCCAACGACATGGCAAAGCGGCCTCTGCTGCGGCCGCAAGGCTGTAGTGTTAGGCAAATTTCACATGGTAGAATCGGAAAAGATTATGCTAGGTTTTGTGGTATGGTCACACTCAGCCCCAATATGGCGCAAAGCACGGGCAAAATCTGCCAACTTGATGACGCCGCGATAAACCGCATCGCTGCCGGCGAGGTGGTCGAACGCCCAGCCTCTGCCATCAAAGAGCTTGTGGAAAACGCCCTAGACGCCGGCGCCACAGATATCACCATAGACACCGCCGCCGCCGGCAAAACTCTGATCCGCGTGACCGACAATGGATGGGGTATTTTCGCGGCCGATTTGCCACTTTCTTTGGCCCGCCATGCCACGTCCAAAATTGACGGATCGGACCTTTTGAATATCCACAGCTTCGGCTTTCGCGGCGAGGCGCTGCCTTCATTGGGTGCTGTTGGCCGGTTGACTTTAACAAGCAAAACCAAAGGACAAGACGCCGCTCAGATCACCTGCGCTGGCAGTGTTATCTCAGAGGTCAAACCAGCGGCCTTAAACCAAGGCACCGTGGTTGAGCTCCGCGATTTATTTTATGCCACCCCCGCCCGATTAAAATTTCTACGCAGTGATCGCGCCGAAGCTCAAGCCATTAACGAGATCGTAAAGCGCCTTGCAATGGCGCAGCCGGCGGTCGGTTTCTGGCTGCGTGATGTCACAGCAGACGCGCCTCGCACCATATTTCGTGTCGCCCGCCAAAGCGGCGATATGTTTGACGCGTTACAAGGCCGCCTATCACAAGTTTTGGGGCGCGATTTTGTGGCCAATGCCCTGCCCATAGAAGCAGAAAGGGATCGGCTAAGGCTGTCCGGCTTTGCGGCCCTGCCCACATTTTCGCGCGGCGCGGCCGTGATGCAGCATCTTTTTGTCAACGGCCGTCCGGTGCGCGACAAACTGCTATACGGGGCGCTGCGCGGTGCCTATTCGGATTTTTTGTCACGTGACCGCCATCCGGCTGCTGTGCTTTTCATCGATTGTGACCCACATTTGGTGGATGTAAACGTGCATCCCGCCAAGACCGAGGTTCGCTTTCGCGACCCTGGAACGGCGCGTGGATTAATCGTCTCAGCCCTGCGGCATGCTTTGGCCGAAGCTGGGCATCGCGCATCTAGTACGGTTGCCGGGGCCGCTTTGGGGGCAATGCGACCCGAAACAGATAAAAGGCCAATATATCAAATGGACCGGCCCAGCGCACGGTCCCTTTCCAATAGCTTTCAAGCCCAAGCGCCACAATTTGCCGAAACGGCCGCAGTCTTTGCGCGCATTGATGAGGACAAAGCATCAACCCCTGACGCAAAGGACCAGTCCCAAACCTACCCGGCAGAAAACGATTTTCCTTTGGGGGCTGCGCGGGGGCAAGTGCATGAAAATTACATCATTTCCCAAACCAAAGACGGTCTAGTGATCGTCGATCAACATGCAGCGCACGAGCGGCTGGTTTATGAAAAACTCAAACAGCAAATGGCCGTAAACGGCGTTGCGGCGCAGGCTTTGCTCATCCCGGAAATTATTGAACTTTCACAGGCCGATTGTGCACGGTTAATCGATTTTGCAGAGGCTTTGAAACCATTCGGGCTGACGCTAGAGGCCTTTGGCAGCGGCGCCATAGCGGTTCGTGAAACGCCGGCCGTTTTGGGCGCTATCGATGTTAAGGGGCTGGTCTTAGATATTCTTGATGAATTGTCGGATACCGGCGCCTCACAAGTGCTGAGCGATAAAGTAGAAGCTGTTCTCAGCCGCGTGGCCTGCCACGGATCAGTACGCTCGGGCCGCCGGATGCGCGCAGAAGAAATGAACGCTCTGCTCCGCGAAATGGAAGCCACACCGCATTCAGGGCAGTGCAACCATGGCCGGCCAACTTATATTGAGTTAAAACTTGCCGATATCGAACGGCTTTTCGGGCGCACATGACCATGGATATCGACCTTAGCAATTCTTTGATACAACTGGCCTTGCTTACCGCTGGTATTTTTATTGTTCTGCTGCTTTTTATGGTGCGCGCCGCTACAAAATCGGCCAAAGTTATCGCGCCCCTGGCACATCATATCTCGGATCTTGGCCAACGTGTACAGGCACTTGGGGATGGGCAGGAACGCTTGGCCGGCGGACTTCACCATGTCTCAGAAGCCCAAGCCCAAGCACAGGCCAATATGCTAAAGCTTATGGAGCAAAGATTGGCTATGGTCCAACAGCAGATGAACGAGAACCTTCACGGGACGGCGCGGCGCACGGCCCAGTCGCTCGGCGATCTTCAACAGCGTCTGGAAACCATCGATAAAGCACAGGAAAACATCACAAAGCTATCCGGTGATGTCCTGAGCCTACAAGATATTTTGTCGAACAAACAAACCCGCGGTGCTTTTGGTGAAATTCAACTTAATGACATCGTCTTAAATGCGCTGCCCAGTGATAGCTACACATTGCAAGCCACGCTTTCCAACGGCCGTCGTGCGGACTGTTTGATCCACTTACCAAATCCTCCGGGCCCTATTGTCATCGATAGTAAATTTCCCCTTGAAGGCTATGAAGCGCTGCGCAGTGCATCCACCGACTGGGAGGTAAGCGAAGCAAGAAAGGCCCTGCGCACATCTGTTAAAAAACATATAAAAGATATTTCCGAAAAATACATTCTAGAAGGTGAAACGGCTGATGGGGCGTTGATGTTTTTACCTTCAGAAGCCGTCTATGCCGAACTGCATGCCAATTTTTCCGATATTGTTCAGGAAGGCTTTTCCGCAAGAGTGTGGATCGTTTCGCCGACAACCTGCATGGCCACGTTAAATACAATGCGGGCCATATTAAAAGATGCCCGCATGCGCGAGCAAACCGGCGCAATTCGCCGTGAATTGGGGCTTCTTTATCAGGATGTTGATCGCTTGGGCACCCGGGTGGAGAATCTTGATCGGCATTTCGGGCAAGCGGCAAAAGATCTGTCAGAAATAAAAATCAGTGCGGACAAAGCAGGACGAAGGGCCAGGCGGCTGGACAATTTTGATTTTGAAGAATTGGCCACCACCAGTGATCCCGCGCCGATCCCCCTTAAAGAGCCATAGCGCTGATCGATTATAAAATTTTGTAAAAAGGTGATCTATCACCCTGAACTTTAACCAGCCTATACCTGCAATAGCGGCCTTTACGGGAAAAAATTTCCGATCTGCGTCCTCAAATCAAGAATTTTTGTCCTCATTGGGTTTTGCAAAAGATTTTCATCTTGTATGAGATTATCTCAAGGTTTATGCCAGCCCATCCAGTGTAGATGGCTGAAGTCACTATTTTGAAAAACGAACTATCATGTCAAAATCCAAATCTTGTTCGACATACCAGACATTGTCAGGAGACCAAAAATGTCATTTCTGAAAACCATTGTTGCCAGTGCTGTCGCCTTCACAGCTTCGCTCGCAACATTTTCCGTAATAGCCCAAGCACAAGAAGTGACGCTAAGGTTTCAACATTTTGTTTCACCACAATCGGCAAACCCGAAATATTTTATCGAACCATGGGCGCGCAAGGTTGAAAAAGATAGCAACGGCCGGATTAAAGTGGAAATCTATCCGTTTATGCAATTGGGCGGAGCGGCCAAAAACCAATATGATTTGGTGCGCGATGGGGTGCTTGATGGCGGATGGGTCATCCCGGGTTATCAACCGGGCCGCTTTCCCGAAGCCGAAGCCATGGAACTGCCATTTATGGTCACAAAATCGGCAGAAGCGGCCAGCCGAGCGGCTTGGGTTTTTACCCAAAAACACCTTGCTGATGATTTTGCAGATGTCCACCTGATTGCAGCTCATATGCACGGGCCAGGGATTGTGCATAAAAAAGGGCCCTCAATTTCAGCTGTTGCCGATTTCACCGGGCTTAAACTGCGCGGCCCGTCCCGCCCGGCGACATTGCTATTGGAAAAGCTTGGCGCTTATCCGCTTGGCATGCCAGTGCCCGCTTTCCCTGAAGCTCTGTCAAAGGGTGTTGTTGATGGCGGCGTGATCACTTGGGAAATGGCGCCCTCGCTTAAATTGAATGACCTGACCGATAGCCATACTGATGTCGCTGGTAACAAATCGCTCTATAATCTTTATTTCATCTGGGCAATGAACCGCGATAGCTATGCCGCGTTGCCCGATGATCTACGCGCTGTTATCGATGCCAACTCTGGTGCCGAAACATCGGCTTGGGCCGGCCGTGCACATGATATTGGCGACACCGAAGGCCGCGAGCTAATGGCCGCCTCGGGAAATCAGATTGCGACATTAGGCCAAACTGAAACAGATGAGATCAAGGCCCTAGGCGAAGCTGTCATCCAAGAATGGATCGCTGATGCCAATGCCAAAGGCCTAGATGGTCAGCTCTTGGTCGATGATGCAAGAAGCGCCGTGGCAGGTACTTTGAATTAACTTCAGTGGGGGTGCCCAGCGGCCAATGTGCAGCTGGGCAAAATCTCTTTGAGCCTACCGCTTGTTTAAAACATCAATGTTTCATTAAAGTGGCATAATCATTTCTCTTCACCTTGACAGCACAAGCGCTTATAGGCTCTCTGACAAGAGTTGCAGTTTGCAGGACGAAATGAATGGCCCATATAATTGTTGTTGGCAATGAAAAAGGCGGCGCTGGGAAATCCACCGTTGCCATGCATGTGGCAACCGCATTGGCCCGCATGGACTTTCGCGTCGGCGTATTGGATTTGGACCTGCGGCAACGGTCTTTGGCGCGCTATTGTCTCAACCGCAGCATCCATATTGCCCAGGACGGGCTCGCGTTGCCCAGCCCGACAAGTTACGATTTACCGGATATTGACAAAGCCAGTGTTCCCGAAGACGAAAACATATTTGACCATAGACTTTCTGCTGCGATTGCCCGAATGGAACCGCAAAGTGACTTTATCCTCATCGACTGCCCGGGATCGCATACGCGCTTAAGTCAGGTTGCACATTCACTGGCCGATACTCTGATCACTCCGCTCAATGACAGTTTTGTAGATTTTGACCTGCTGGCGCATATCAGCAGCGATGGCGAAACCATCGAAGGCCCTTCTGTATATTCCGAAATGGTCTGGAACGCGCGTCAACTGCGCGCCCAGGCCGATCTGTCGCCGATTGATTGGGTGGTTTTGCGCAACCGTGTTGGCGCACAGCAGATGGTGAATAAACAAAAAATGGAGCGGGCTTTAGAAAAGCTGTCCAATCGCATCGGGTTTAGAATTGCGCCGGGCTTCAATGAACGCGTTGTGTTTCGCGAACTTTTTCCCCGAGGCCTTACCTTGCTTGATCTCAAAGATGTGGGTGTCAAACAACTCAACATTTCAAATATAGCCGCGCGTCAGGAATTACGCGATCTGATCAAGACTGTGAACCTGCCGGGTGTAACGATCAATTTTTGACCGCTATCGGATCAAAGCAGATTGGCCTATTTGCGCTGCCTTGACCAAACCAAGCGCACATCTTAAAGCTGAAGTGTGATTTGAATTAATAAAGGTAGAAATGTGACCAAGTTTGGGAAACTCTTCACATCCAGTCATTAAAAAGAACAGCTGGCAAGTCTAAATAGATTGTGCCCTAGCTATTTTGCCTTCCCAAAACAGACATGTTTCTAGACGTTGATAATCATTTACTTTTTAACATCACACCCTCTACCGAGGCGATAAAATGTGGGTTCTCGTAGTTTGGTTTTCCATACTCTAAAGGCCTAAGCGTATCAAAATGAACCACTGCGCCACCAGCTGCATTTAAAATGGCATGGCCCGCAGCTGTATCCCACTCCATGGTTCTGCCCAGTCTTGGATAAAAATCGGCTTCCCCAGTGGCGAGCAGGCAGAACTTTAAAGATGATCCTGCACTGGTTGATTTTGCCACTGAATATTTGGATATATAGGTGTCGGTATTTTGATCACGATGCGACTTTGATGCCACGACAATCAACGCTTCATTGTTCGGGATTTTAACCGAAATTGGCAAATTTTTCCCCTTCGTTTTTTCTTCAAACGGCGCTTTTTCCTCTAACGGCTGTCCTGTGGCATCGGTATAAAAAAGCCGACCTATGGCAGGGGCATATACTATTCCACGGGTTGGAACACCATCTTCAATTAAAGCAATGTTCACTGTAAACTCGGCGGTTTTTTTGATGAACTCCTTGGTTCCATCCAAGGGATCGACGATCAAAAATGTCTTGTGTTGCTGCACGTGCGAGCTTGCCTGCTCTTCGGTCACAACAGGAAGGTCTGGAAACGCCAGCTTCAGACCGGAAAAAATAATCTGATCTGCTGCTTTGTCAGCCAAAGTGACTGGGCTATTGTCAGCCTTTGTTTCAAATGAAAGGTGATCTGCTTTATAAATATCCATGATTGCTTTGCCTGATCTCAAGGCAAGGCCACGCATAACGTGCGTTAATTTTTTATAATCCAATGTAAGTAACTTTCTGTGATTTTTGCCACTACTGGACTTTTCTGTTCTAAAATATGCTATCATTGCGCATTTATTTTTGCTTATGCTATTTAATTTACGTTTTAGCAAGTTTTTCTGGGTCATATTTCCAGTCGGTTTTAAGGTGCTTTCAATGTTTAGAACTTATAAATCCCAAAGCTCAGCTGGTTTTGCATTGAATATTTCATTGCAGATTTTTCATGCCACCGTACGCAGCATCAGACAAAAGCATCGCTCCCCAATAATTGGTTTGCTTTCGGAAATGTTACAAGCTGTCATGTTTGTTGCCGCCTTTTGGCTTTTTTTTCAAATTCTTGGAATTAAGAGTGCGGCAATCCGCGGCGATTTTGTGATTTATATCATGAGCGGTATTTTCCTTTTTATGACCCACCTCTGCAATGATGCAGCACGCGCCTATGAACACAGCCATTGCGATCAGTTCCGCAGCTCTGGGTTCTCTTTATTTGCAAACTTTATCAATGTTTGTCATTCTCTTAGTCTACTATGTGGTGTTTTCACCCTTTGTGATTGATGATCCAGTGGGTGCATTTTAATGTTCCTGCTGGCCTGGTTCACGGGATGTGCAGTTGGGCTTTTGATGTTTGCCATCAAGCCTTGGGCACCAAGTTTTACAACCGTTCTGAGAACCCTATATCAAAGGACAAATATGATAGCCTCGGGCAAAATGTTTGTAGCGAATTCATTGCCTAGTTTTATGTTGGCGATGTTCGATTGGAACCCTTTATTTCACACAATCGATCAAGGGCGTGGATTTGCATTTATCAATTACAACCCGCATAACAGCTCGATTATTTATCCAATTAATGTCGGAATTGCTCTTATGACTTTGGGTCTTATTGGCGAATACTACACCCGCAAAAGGGCATCTTCGAGCTGGAGCGCGAAGAACTAGCCTAAAACTTGCCAAGATCACTGGTATTTTTGTTAAATTTTATGCCTCAAAAGTCTGGCAAAGGTTGCAGGCACCCAACAGCCTGACTATATACACCCAACGCAGATCATGCGCGTGAACTAAATTGCTGATTTTGCGACACAAGCGCCAAAAAGGGTTTGTGTCGCGTGTTATTGCCTGAACTTAAGAGGGATCGAAAATATGGCCAAAGTTATCGGTATTGACCTTGGAACCACAAACAGTTGTATCGCGATCATGGACGGATCGCAGCCCCGTGTTATTGAAAATTCTGAAGGCGCGCGAACAACGCCGTCAATTGTTGCCTTTACAGATGATGAGCGCCTTGTTGGCCAGCCAGCAAAACGGCAGGCCGTAACAAACCCGGACAATACTATTTTTGGTGTGAAACGATTGATTGGCCGTCGTGATGACGACGCTGATCTCGCCAAGGATAAGAAAAACCTTCCCTTTACAGTTGTCGATGGCGGAAACGGGGATGCATGGGTTGAAGCCAGAGGCGAAAAATACAGCCCAAGTCAGATTTCAGCTTTCATATTGCAAAAAATGAAAGAAACCGCTGAAAGCTATCTCGGCGAAGAAGTCACCCAAGCGGTGATTACCGTTCCGGCGTATTTCAACGACGCTCAACGTCAGGCAACAAAAGACTCGGGTAAGATTGCCGGGCTTGAAGTGTTGCGTATTATCAATGAACCAACCGCAGCCGCGCTTGCTTATGGTTTGGATAAAAAAGAAACAAAAACCATCGCGGTTTATGATCTTGGTGGCGGTACTTTTGATGTGACCATCCTTGAAATCGATGATGGTCTGTTCGAAGTCAAATCCACCAATGGGGACACCTTTCTGGGCGGTGAAGATTTTGACATGCGTATTGTCAACTACCTCGCCGAAGAGTTTAAAAAAGAAAATGGCGTTGACCTGAAAAAAGACAAGATGGCTTTGCAGCGGCTTAAAGAAGCTGCGGAAAAAGCCAAAATTGAACTGTCTTCATCCAATCAAACAGAAATCAACCAACCCTTTATTTCGATGGACGGCTCAACCGGCCAGCCATTGCACATGGTAATGAAGCTGACCAGAGCCAAATTGGAAAGCTTGGTTAACGATCTCATCAAAGCCTCGATGAAGCCTTGCCAAGCCGCATTGAAAGATGCGGTCCTCAGCACTGACGATATTGATGAAATCGTTTTGGTCGGTGGTATGACGCGGATGCCAAAAGTGATCGAAGAGGTAACAAAGTTTTTCGGCAAAGAGCCTCATAAAGGGGTCAACCCGGATGAGGTTGTTGCGATGGGCGCGGCCATTCAGGCCGGCGTTTTGCAAGGCGATGTCAAGGATGTGGTTTTGCTTGATGTGACACCGTTGTCATTGGGTATTGAAACTTTGGGGGGCGTCTTTACACGCCTGATCGACCGCAACACCACGATCCCAACTAAAAAGTCACAAATCTTTTCGACCGCAGAAGATAATCAAAGCGCCGTGACCATCCGGGTTTTCCAAGGCGAGCGGGAAATGGCTACGGATAACAAGATTCTTGGGCAATTCAATTTGGAAAATATTCCACCAGCGCCGCGTGGAATGCCGCAGATTGAAGTCGCCTTTGATATCGACGCAAACGGTATCGTTTCTGTATCAGCCAAAGACAAAGGCACTGGAAAAGAGCAAACCATAACAATCCAAGCTTCTGGCGGTTTGTCAGATGATGATATCGATCAAATGGTGCGTGATGCGGAAGAAAACGCGGAATCAGACAAAGAACGCCGTGAATTGATCGAAGCTAAAAATCAGGCGGAAAGCTTGATCCATTCGACCGAAAAATCAATGGAAGAACATGCTGATAAAGTGGATCCAACAACCATAGAAGCCATTGAGCTGGCAATTGTGGCATTAAAGGATGAGCTTGAAACTGAAAATGCTTCAAAAATCAAATCCGGCATCCAAAATGTCACCGAAGCTGCCATGAAACTTGGTGAGGCAATCTACAAAGCCAGCCAAAGTGAAGCAGATGACGAACCAATGGCGGCTGATGCTGAAGGTATGGATGATGATATCGTTGATGCCGACTTTGAAGATCTGGACGACGGAAAACGGCAATAACCTTTGTAGTTAGACCCAAAAAGCCGGCCCAAAACCCATGGGCCGGTTTCTGCGTTTATTGAGGAACTTGATCGATGTCGAAACGTGACTATTACGAGGTTTTAGGTCTTTCAAAAGGCGCCTCGGGGGATGAGATCAAAAAAGGCTACCGAGCCAAAGCAAAAGAATTGCACCCTGATCGCAATTCCGACAATCCCAACGCAGAAACCATGTTTAAAGAAGTCAATGAAGCCTACGATGTGCTTAAAGATGCAGATCGCAAGGCGGCCTATGACCGCTATGGTCACGCCGCATTTGAGGGCGGAATGGGTGGCGGCGGCCGCCCCGGTGGCGGGCCGGGTGATTTTTCAAGCGCCTTTTCTGATGTCTTTGATGATCTGTTCGGTGATTTTATGGGCGGTGGTCGTGGGAACAGCAGAAATCGCGCATCGCGCGGCTCTGATCTGCGCTACAATCTTCAAGTCACATTAGAAGATGCCTATTCAGGCCTACAAAAATCAATCAATATCCCCACCTCTGTAGAATGCGGATCCTGTAACGGAACAGGCGCAGAAGGCGGGTCGGAACCCACCACTTGCCCAACATGCTCTGGGATGGGAAAAGTGCGCGCAACACAAGGGTTTTTCACTGTTGAAAGAACCTGTCCGACCTGTTCAGGCATTGGTCAAATGATTAAGAACCCCTGCAAGAATTGCGGCGGGCAAGGGCGTGCAGAAAAAGACCGCTCGTTGAGCGTTAATATCCCTGCAGGCGTTGAAACGGGCACACGCATACGTCTTTCTGGTGAAGGCGAAGCAGGACTGCGCGGCGGACCTTCAGGCGATCTTTATATTTTCATCGAGGTGCGTGAGCATGATCTTTTTCAACGCGAAGGCGGTAATCTATTCTGCCGTGTACCCGTCTCGATGACATCAGCTGCTTTAGGTGGTGACATAGAAGTGCCTACAATAGATGGCGGTCGTAGCCGGGTAAAAATTCCCTCGGGCAGCCAATCAGGCCGGCAAATGCGCCTGCGAAATAAGGGAATGCCTTCGATCAAGTCATCGCAGATCGGCGATATGTTTATTGAACTGGCGATTGAAACGCCCGTGAATCTGACATCGCGGCAAAAGGAACTACTGCGCGAATTTGAAGCTATGTCCGAGGATAATAACCCCGAAAGCAAAAGCTTTTTTTCCACTGTTCGTTCCTTTTGGGATACGATGAAAGGCTAATCAAACCGCTAAGCGCCTTGGCACTATTAACCCCGCGTTAATGAACTTCATCGAAAAGGAAACGATGGAGCATGACCGCGATGCAGACGAAACCGAATTGCCATTGTTTTTGCAAGGTGAAGTGTCACCTTTGCTAAAAAGTGGGGTTAAACTTCCATCCTATATAAAAGATCATCGGAAACGTCTTCGGCAGCGTTTTATGCAGGGTGGTGCAACTGCGATACCAGATTATGAACTGCTTGAGCTGGTTTTATTCCGCGCTATCCCACGCCGTGACGTAAAACCATTGGCACGCGCATTATTGGACCAATTCGGCGATTTCAATTGTGTTTTATCCGCGCCTTTTGATCGCTTAAAATCTGTACCGGGGGTTTCTTTGGCAGTTATTCAAGAGTTGAAAATAGTTGAAGCTGCCGCCCATCGTTTGGCCAAGGCTAAAATTGTGGGCCAGCCGGTTTTATCATGCTGGGATGCTCTGCTTGCCTATTGTCAAACAACGTTGGCCCATAGGTCTATTGAGGAATTCCGGGTTCTTTTTTTAGACCGCAAGAACAACCTTATTGCGGATAAGCAGCAAGGCAGCGGCACTGTTGACCACGTTCCTGTTTATCCAAGAGAAATAGTTAAACAGGCATTACAATTTAATGCTTCAGCTTTAATTCTTGTCCATAATCACCCCTCAGGTGATCCAACTCCATCCTCTGACGATATAAAGATGACAGATGAAATTGTAACAGCAGCGGCCGTTTTAGGACTTACAATCCATGATCATTTGGTGATTGGCAAATCTTCAGAATTTAGCTTTCGTGCCGAGGGTCTTTTACCCTAGGATCTACCTGTAAACCTGCGCTAGTCATCAAAGGCATTTATTCAGGCCCGTTCAACTGGATATTATTTTGCAACGGCAGCTTCGACTAAATTAGCCTATTCCTCTTCGAAAGCCTTGCGCCCGAAGCCCATAACTTCCATATACAATTGAATTAAAGGAGATATCTATGGCAGATGACAACTTTCCTGGATGGCATGGAACCACGATTATTGGTGTGAAAAAAGGCGCCAAAGTTGTGATCGCCGGTGATGGTCAAGTGTCTCTTGGTCAGACTGTTATTAAAGGAACTGCTCGAAAAGTGCGCAAGCTTTCGCCTGGCGGATATGAGGTTATTGCCGGATTTGCCGGTTCAACGGCAGATGCTTTTACCCTTCTTGAGCGGCTTGAAGCCAAGCTTGAGGCAACACCGGGGCAACTGGCGCGGGCCTCTGTGGATTTAGCCAAAGATTGGCGCACTGATAAGTATCTTCAAAAACTGGAAGCCATGTTGATTGTAACCGATGGCACTCAGCTGTTGGTGATTACGGGCGCCGGTGATGTTCTTGAACCCGAGCATGATGTCGCTGCCATAGGGTCAGGTGGGAATTACGCCTTGGCGGCCGCTCGCGCGATGATGGATGGTGATAAAGATGCCGAAACCATAGCACGTGAAGCGATGGCCATTGCAGCAGAAATTTGTGTTTATACCAATGGTAATTTAACGGTTGAGGAATTATCGCAATGACGGATTTGACCCCAAGGGAAATTGTGTCCGAGCTTGATCGCTTTATTATTGGCCAAAAGGATGCAAAGCGTGCTGTTGCCGTGGCTCTTCGGTCGCGCTGGCGGCGCAAACAACTGGATGCTGATCTTCGTGATGAGGTTTTTCCAAAAAACATCCTGATGATTGGCCCTACCGGGGTTGGCAAAACAGAAATCAGCCGGCGATTGGCAAAGCTTGCCAATGCACCCTTTATCAAGGTCGAGGCTACAAAATTTACAGAAGTGGGATACGTTGGCCGCGATGTTGAACAAATTATCCGTGATTTGGTCGACAGTGCCATAGCCATGATCCGCGAGCAAATGCGCGAGGATGTGCGCGCAAAAGCGGCGCGCGCCGCCGAAGACCGTGTCATTGAGGCCATCGCAGGCTCAGATGCGCGCGAAACAACGCGGGAAATGTTCCGCAAAAAACTGCGCGCAGGCGAATTGGACTCTCATGAAATTGAACTTGAGGTGACAGATTCCAGTAACCCAATGCCGATGCTTGATATTCCCGGTCAACCGGGAAGCCAAATGGGTATGATGAATATAGGCGATATTTTTGGCAAAGCTTTTGGACAACGCACTACAAAGCGCAAAATGCTGGTCTCTGAAAGCCATGACGTTTTGGTCGGCGAAGAGGCCGATAAATTGCTTGATGATGAGGCTGTTACACGGTTGGCTCTTGAAGCGGTTGAACAAAATGGCATCGTATTTCTTGATGAAATTGACAAAGTTTGTGCACGCAGTGATGCACGCGGTGCCGAAGTTAGCCGCGAAGGCGTGCAACGCGACCTGTTACCGCTTATTGAAGGTACAACTGTTAGCACCAAGCACGGATCAGTAAAAACCGATCATATCCTGTTTATTGCGTCGGGCGCATTTCATGTAGCCAAACCTTCCGATCTTCTGCCCGAATTGCAGGGGCGTTTACCAATCCGGGTCGAGCTGCGAGCCTTAACTGAAGATGATTTTATCCGCATTTTAACCGAAACAGACAATGCACTTACCCTTCAATATACCGCGTTAATGGCCACCGAGGGCGTTGAGGTGACCTTTGTAAAAGACGGCATCTCGGCGCTTGCAAATATAGCGGCCGAGGTCAATCATTCTGTGGAAAACATCGGCGCCCGCCGTCTTTACACAGTGTTGGAACGGGTGTTTGAAGAACTGTCCTTTGCAGCGCCCGACAAATCAGGTGAAAAATTCACCGTAGATGCAAGTTTTGTTAAAACCCATATTGGGGATCTAACTAAGAATATGGATCTTAGCCGCTACGTTCTTTGACTAATTTTTTGCAGTATTTTTCACCCAAGCCTTTTCGATCTATGGTGAACCGTATCTGATGTTGGGGGGATTTTTGTGATCATTTATGAGAGATATTTTTTGATGGGTCTTTATTAGGTTTGGCGGTGACTTACTCTCCCACGCCTTAAGACGCAGTA
>ERZ1046367.1265-NODE-1265-length-15096-cov-4.661525_pt1 | contig 15096 bp, 7 predicted proteins | sample MGYA00383091_ERZ1046367 | MGnify/ENA primary metagenome ERZ1046367 (study PRJEB29581, sample SAMEA5548361) | metagenome | biome: marine; feature: coastal; material: water | depth 50 m | study: Short-term variability in the microbial, nano- and picoplankton... | reverse complement strand
AATGTAATGAAATCATCAAAAAATTATGGCGAATTTGTTGCAAATCATATTTTGGAATGGGCTAAAAATGATAATTATAATCAAACCAGAACATTTCCTAAATATACTATTAAAGAACCAGAAAAATTTTGGAAACCTACCCCTCCAGATTATATGGATGGAATTGAGCCTCATTGGAATAAGATAAGGACACTAATAATTGAATCTCCAGAAATGTTCCCGCCCAAACCACCAATTAAATTTGATTTAACTAAAGGAAGTCCTTTCCAAAATCAACTTCAGCAAGTATATGAAATTGGCAAAAATCTTAGTGATGAACAATTAGAAGTGGCTAAGTTTTGGGATTGTAATCCATATGTTACACATCACAGAGGACATGCTATGTTTGCTACAAAAAAAATTACTCCTGGAGGACACTGGATTGGCATCACATCTGTTGCAACTCGAAAAACCAAGAGCAATTTTTCAGAAACAATAAATGCTTATGTAAACGTTTCAATTTCTCTTTTTGATGCATTTATATCATGTTGGGATGAAAAATGGAAGACATTAGTTGTTCGTCCGGAAACACTAATTAATAAATATTATGATGAAGAATGGCTTCCAGTTCTTCAAACCCCTCCATTTCCTGAATACACGAGTGGACATTCTGTGATTTCAAGAGCAGCAGCAGTTACTCTAACAGATCTTTTTGGAGAGAATTTTTATTTTGTAGACACAACGGAACTAAAATATGGACTTAACGAGAGAAGTTTTAATTCTTTCATACATGCATCGGAAGAAGCTGCAATTTCAAGGTTATATGGTGGCATACATTATATGATGGCAATTGAAGAAGGTGTTACTCAAGGAAATAAATTAGGGATTTATATTGTTGATAATCTCCAGACTAAATTAAATTAAGCCATATAGATTTATTCAAAAACCTTTAAGGGAATAAAAAATATAATTCTTTTAATAAGTTGTCAATTTGTAAAAATATAATAAACATAAAATACAATACCGTATTTTATTATCCTACTATTTAACCGTTATAAGCTTTTGTGTTACATTTGTTACTAAAGCATAAATTATGACTCAAAAGGATCGTAAATCGGCTTTAAATTATCATGCAAAGCCAAAGCCTGGTAAAATTGAAACGATTCCAACAAAACCATATAATACTCAAAGAGACTTAGCTTTAGCATATTCTCCAGGAGTTGCGGAACCCTGTAATGAGATAGCCAAAGAAATAAATAACGTTTATAAATACACAAACAAAGGTAATCTAGTTGCAGTAATTTCAAATGGAACAGCTGTTTTAGGTCTTGGAAATATTGGTCCTGAGGCTTCAAAACCAGTTATGGAAGGAAAAGGACTATTGTTTAAAATTTTCGCAGATATTGATGTTTTTGATATTGAAATTAACGCTGAAGATCCTGAATCTTTTATTTCGACAGTTAAAGCAATTTCCCCGACTTTTGGAGGTATAAATCTTGAGGACATTAAAGCGCCTGAAGCTTTTGAAATTGAACGACGTTTAAAAGAAGAACTTGATATACCAGTAATGCATGATGATCAACATGGAACTGCTATTATTTCATGTGCAGCATTAATAAATGCTTTAGAATTAGTAAACAAAAATATAGAAAAGGTTAAAATTGTTATTTCAGGTGCTGGAGCTGCTGCAATATCATGTGGTAGATTGTATAAGTCATTTGGGGCTAAAAGAAAAAACATTGTCATGACAGATAGCAAAGGTGTTATTAGAAATGATAGAAAAAATTTAAGTAAAGAAAAATCTGAATTTTCAACTGAACTAAACTTAAATTCTCTTGAAGAAGCTTTATTAAATGCAGATGTTTTTATTGGACTTTCGCAGGCAAATATTGTAAATGAGAAGATGTTAAAATCTATGAGTTCAAACCCAATAGTTTTTGCAATGGCAAATCCAGATCCTGAGATTAAGTATAAAACTGCGTGCTTGGTTCGTGATGATATTATTATGGCAACAGGTCGTTCTGATAACCCAAATCAAGTAAATAATGTTTTAGGTTTTCCATTTATTTTTAGAGGAGCATTAGACGTTCGAGCCACAAAAATTAATGAAGCTATGAAAATGGCCGCTGTAAAGGCTATAGCTGATTTAGCTAAAGAGCCAGTTCCAGAACAGGTAAATATAGCTTATGATGAAATGCGCTTGTCATTTGGAAAAGAATATATTATTCCAAAACCTTTTGATCCAAGATTAATTATAGAAATTCCTCCAGCTGTTGCTAAAGCTGCAATTGAATCAGGGGTAGCTCAAGAACCAATTTTAGATTGGGAAAAATATAAAGAAAGACTAGCCCTAAGACTTGATAATGACCAAAAATTAGTTCGCTTAATTCATAACACCGCAAAACGAAAGCCCAAAAAATTAATTTTTGCTGAGGCAGATCATTTGGATGTGCTAAAAGCGGCTCAAATAGTTTATGATGAAGGAATTGCTATTCCAATTCTTTTAGGTCATGAACCCGTAATTAGAGACTTAATGACCACAATAGATTTTGAAGCTGATATAAAAATTATTGATCCAAAGTCAAGTATTCAAGAAGAATCAAGAAAAAAATATGCTGAAATTTTTTGGAAAGACCAGAAAAGAAATGGTAAAACATTATATGATTCTCAACGATTATTAAGAGAAAGAAATTATTTTGGAGCCATGATGGTTAAAAATGAGGATGCAGATGCAATGTTATCTGGCTATTCTAGAAACTATCCAGCAGTCATTAAACCAATTTTAGAAGCTATTGGCCCTGCTAAGGGAGTCAGCAGGGTTGCAGCCACAAATTTAATGCTTACTCAAAGAGGACCTATCTTTTTGTCTGATACATCAATAAATATAAATCCATCTGCAAAAGAATTAGCTAAAATAGCTCAAATGACAGCTCAAACGGCAAAAATGTTTGGGTTACAACCAGTGCTGGCTATGCTTTCATATTCAAATTATGGATCTTCTGAATTTCCAGAAGCAACAAAAATCACTGATGCTGTTAAGTATTTACACCGATATTATCCTAATATTGTTGTGGATGGTCCAGTTCAATCAGATTTTGCTTTAAATAAAGATATGTCAAAAAACAGATTTCCTTTTTCACAATTATCAAAAAGAAATGTAAATACATTGATTTTCCCCAATCTTGATTCCGCTAACATTACCTATAAACTTATGAAAGAACTAAATAGGACATTGTCCATAGGGCCAATTTTAATGGGTCTAAATGCACCTGTTCATATACTACAGTTAGGTGCTTCAGTTCAAGAAATTGTTAATATGGCTGCATTAGCAGTTGTAGATTCACAACAAAGAGAATAATAATGATAACTCAACTTAAAGGGCTTTTAGTAGAAAAACATCCTACACATTTAGTGATTGATTGTCAAGGAGTGGGGTATGAAGTAAACATATCGTTACATACTTTTGGACAACTCAAAAATCAAGATAAGATTACAATATACACTCATTTACAAATTCGTGAAGACGCACATATATTATATGGTTTTGTTACTGAGTTAGAGCGTGCAGTTTTTAGATTATTAATTAGTGTTTCAGGAATAGGAACAAGTATTGCAAGAACTATGCTTTCATCATTAACTCCTGAAGAGGTTCAAAATTCAATTGTATGTGAGGATCTAAACAGGATAAAAAGCGTAAAGGGAATTGGTCTTAAAACAGCTCAACGTCTTATAATCGAACTTAAAGATAAGGTTAAAAACCTTTATGGGATTGAGCAAATTCATACAAAATCAAACAATACAACTAAAGAAGAAACGTTATCAGCATTAGAGGTACTAGGATATAATCGAAGAGCCTCAGAAAAAGTAATTGATAACCTAATTCAAAGCGATCCTGAAAGATCATTAGAAACACTAATAAAGTTGGCTTTGAATAAACTTTAAAGTGCCTTTGATTAATCGTCAAGTTTTTGTTAAATTATATTTTCTCATAGCTCTTCTGTTTTTTGGGCTTAATTCTTATTCCCAAAATATTGTTGATCAGGATTCAATCAATAAAATTAAAATTTCATTTCCGGAATCTTCTATTATTGATAAAACATATAGGTATGATCCAATTACTGAAAAGTATTATTTATCAAAATCAATAGGAGACTATCCAATTAATACTCCTTTAGTTCTTAGCCCTAAGGAATATGAAAAGTGGATTTTAAAACAAAATTTAAAAACCTATTTTAAGCAAAAAACTCAAACTTTAAATGGTATTTCTTCTGGATTAGAAGATGCCCAAAAAAATTTATTACCTGAACTTTATGTAAATAATAAATATTTTCAAAGCATATTTGGTAGTAATGTAATTGATATAAACCCTCAGGGTTCAATTGGTGTAGATCTTGGAGTTAGATACCAGAAAAATGATAACCCTGCGGCATCTCCTCGAAACAGAAGTAGTTTTAGCTTTGATTTTGATCAAAGAATCACTTTAAGTCTATTAGGAAAAATTGGAGATAGACTTCAATTAACGGCAAATTATGATACCGAATCAACCTTTGATTTTCAAAATTTAATTAAAGTTCAGTTTAATCCTCCAAAAGCTAGGGAAGCATTTAGTTTTTATAAAGATTTAAACACACAATCATCAAATTCTTTCATTGAAAAGTTTTCTGATTTAGAAAATAAAATAAGAGACACAGAAGAAGAGTTGAGAGATGCAAAAAATAAAATACAAGATCTCAAAAATAGAGGATCTGCATATAAAGATAATCCATCAGCATTAGGTAACGATGTTGCTGATTATCTAGACGGTAAAGTGACAGAAGATGGTATATTACAAAATATAGATATTGGAAACATCAGTATGCCACTTAATAGTAATCTTATTCAGGGCGCTCAAAGTTTGTTTGGAGTTAGAACTGATTTGAAATTTGGAAAAACCATTATAACTGCAGTTTTTTCTGAACAACGGTCTCAATCTCAACAGATAGTTTCTCAGGGAGGTGGTACAGTTCAACAATTTGAAATTTTTGCTTTGGATTATGAGGAAGATAGGCATTATTTTTTGAGTCAATTTTTCAGAGATCAATATGATTTAGCCTTGCAAACATATCCTTATATTAATTCTAATATTCAAATCAATAGAATAGAGATTTGGGTAACAAACAGAGGCTCTCAAACTCAAAATATTAGGAATGTTATAGCGCTTCAGGATCTTGGTGAGAAAAAAATTGAAAACACTAGTCTAGGATCAGAAATATCCAATTTTTTTATTGGATCCTCTGATGGGTTTTTTCCAGAGAACGCAGCAAATAATTTAAGTCCAATGTTAATTAATGATGGTGGGATTTTAACAGAAGATATTAGAGATATTTCAACAGTTCAATCTGGTTTTGGAATAGAAAATCAAAAGTTTAAAGAAGGTATTGATTATGCTATTCTTGAGAGCGCAAGAAAACTAAATGAAAACGAATTTACTTTAAATCCTATACTAGGATATATATCACTAAATCAACGTTTGAGTAATGATGAAGTTTTATCAGTTGCTTTTCAGTATACATATAATGGAAAGGTTTATCAAGTTGGAGAATTTGCTAATGGAAGTATTCCAGGAACTACTGTTTCTAGCTCTGACAATCAACAATTAAATAATAATAGTCTAGTAACAAAACTTTTAAAGAGTAATTTAACTGATGTGACAGAGCCTATTTGGAATTTAATGATGAAAAATATATATAGCACAGGGGCATTTGATCTGTCAGAAGAAGATTTTAAGTTAAATATTTTATATATAGACCCTTCACCTATTAATTATATTAGTCCTGTAGATCAAGACAGTTGGCCAATAAATCTTGAAAATCAGGTTCTATTGAGGACTTTTGGACTCGATAAGCTTAATTTATATCAAGATCCTGTTGATGAAGGAGATGGTTTTTTTGATTATGTTCCAGGTATCACAATTGACCCTCAATTGGGAAGAATAATTTTCCCTCAAGTTGAGCCTTTCGGATCATTTTTATTTAATGTTTTAAAGAGCGGAAATGGAATTGAAAATTACAATCAAGAAAACACATTTAATAATAATCAAAAACAATATGTTTTTAAAGAAATGTATTCTTTAACCAAGGCTGCAGCATTCGAAATTTCCGAAAAAAATAAATTTCAATTAAAAGGAAGATATTCATCAACTGGAGATGATGGAATTTCTGTCGGAGCTTTTAATATACCAAGAGGATCTGTTAAAGTTACTGCAGGTGGAAGATTGTTACAAGAAGGAATTGATTATACAGTTAATTATGACATAGGTAGAGTTAAAATTCTTGATCCTGGATTAAAAGCATCAAATATTCCAATTTCTATTTCCTTGGAAAATAATTCTTTTTTCAATCAGCAAAACAAAAGGTTTGCTGGAATAAACATAGAGCATCAAATTAATGAAAAAGTAGTAGTTGGAGGAACATTTTTAAACTTGAATGAAACTCCTTTGACACAAAAAGCAAATTATGGAACTGAGCCAGTAAATAATACAATGATTGGTTTTAATACTAACTTTTCAACTGAATTACCATTTTTAACAAGATTAATCAATAGAGTTCCATCACTTCAAACAGAGATACCATCAACATTATCTTTTCGAGGGGAAGTGGCATCATTAATTTCAGGAAATCCTAGAAACACAAACCTTGATGGCGAAGCAAATGTTTATATAGATGATTTTGAAGGAGCCCAGACAAATATTGATATTAAAGGTTTTACTTCATGGAAATTAGGAAGCGTACCTCATAAAAATTTTAAAGGATCAGGATTGTCAAATAATGATATTGCCTCTGGTTATGGAAGAGCTAAATTGGCATGGTATTCAATAGATCCAATCTTTTACACAAATAGTCGACCAGATGGAATTAATAATAATGATATTTCATTAAATACAACCAGAAGAATTTTTATTAATGAAATTTTTCCTGAACAAGATTTAGTCCAAGGTTCTTCAACAGTTCAGCAAACTTTTGATTTAGCATATTACCCAAATGAAAAAGGACCATATAATAATTCTAATAACGGAATTTTTCAATCTAATTTATCTGAAAACTGGTCAAGTATAATAAGACCAATTAGCTCTACTAATTTTGAGCAATCTAATGTGGAGTTTATAGAGTTTTGGTTATTAGACACTTTTTCAGAGACACCAGAAAATCAAGATGAATTAGGAGAACTTGTTTTTCATCTCGGAAATATTTCTGAAGATATTTTGAAAGACGGAAGAAAGCAATATGAAAATGGACTTCCTGGTTCTGGAGAAGAAAATTTGATTCAAACTACATCATGGGGAAAAGTACCAGCTACTCAGTCACTTTTATATGCATTTAACACGGTTGAGGAGGATAGAGTTTTACAAGATTTAGGTCTTGACGGTTTGTCTGATTTAGAAGAAAAAAACGTATATACTAATGGCCCTGAAGATGATCCTGCTGGAGACAATTATAAATATTTTGTCTCTGCTGAAGGAGGTGTTTTAAATAGATATAAAAATTATAACGGAACTCAAGGAAATTCACCAATAGCATTTTCCAATGTAGATAGAGGAAGTACTACCCAGCCTGATAGTGAGGATATTAATCAGGATCAAAGCATGAATACAATTGATAGTTATTTTGAGTATAGAATCCCTATTTTTAAATCAATGACAGTAGGAAACCATCCTTTCATTACAGATGTTCGAGAAAATGTGAATGTTGATCTGCCAAATGGAGATAAAATAACAACAAGATGGATACAGTTTAAAGTTCCTGTAAAAAAGGAATATTATGAGTCTTCTAATTACTCAAACTATTTTGAATCAATTAATAATATTCAAGACTTAAGATCAATTAGATTTATGCGAATGGCTTTAAGAGGCTTTGATCAACCAACGGTTTTTCGTTTTGGAACTTTGGATTTGGTCAGGGGAGATTGGAGGAGATATAATAGAGGGCTTAATGAAAACATAGTTGATCATAAAAACACAACAGTTGATATAACTACAGTAAATATTCTAGAAAATGAAAACAGAACCCCAATAAACTATATCCTACCCCCTACAATTCAACGTGAACAAATAAATAATAATAATACGATTGTTAGGCAAAATGAACAGTCATTATCTTTTAGAATTTGTGATCTTCAGCCGATGGATTCAAGAGGAATCTTTAAAAATGTTGAAATTGACTTGAGGCAGTACAAAAAAATCAGAATGTTTCTTCATGCAGAATCAATTCCTGGAAAAAATCCATTACCTGGGGAAGGATCAAGTGAAGCATTTGACGATCGATTAGTCGCATTTGTTCGAATTGGAAGTGATTATAAAGATAATTTTTACCAAATTGAAATACCACTCAAACCAACAGAATATGAATCAAATATTTCAAATAAATTAAGCGCTGAAGCAGTTTGGATTCCTGATCAAAACTCTATAGAAGTTTCACTTGATTTACTAGCTAAACTAAAAGCTAGAGCTCTTCAAAGACTTACTCTCGGAGGAGTATCTTATTTTGATGAGGAATTAAATTTAATTGAAGAGTTTAGCTCAATAAGTGATTTGCCTGGATCAAAGAAATATAAATTTGCTATAAAGGGAAATCCGTCTTTAGGTAATATAAGAAGTTTAATGATTGGTGTAAAAAACCCATCAACTAATTTAGGTCAATCTCTTTGCGGAGAGGTTTGGTTTAATGAACTTCGAATAGCTGGTATTGATTCTCAAGGAGGATGGGCTGCAATTGGATCCATGGATGCTAATATTGCCGACCTTGCTTCTATTTCAGCCACTGGTCGTTTTTCAACTGTAGGCTTTGGAACTATTGACCAGTCTCCAAATCAAAGGAATAGAGAAGCTGTTTCTCAATACGATCTGCTTTCTGAATTAAACATGGGTAAGTTGTTGCCAAAAAAATGGGGTATACAATTACCAATTAATTTTGGCCTAGGTGAAACAATAATTACGCCTGAATATGATCCCTTTTATCAAGACATTTTATTAAAAGACAGGTTAGATACGTCAACTAGAAATTCTCAAAAAGATTCTATTAGAAATCAGGCAATTGATTACACTAAAAGAAAAAGTGTAAGTCTAATTGGGGTAAGAAAACTAGGCTCTGGTGAAAATAAAACAAGAATGTATAGTCTAGAAAACTTTGACTTTTCGTATGCATACAATGAAACACAACACCATGACTATGAAATTGAAAATCAAAAAAATTCAGATTTGCTTCTTTCAGCAAATTATGGATATGCATTCAATAAACTTGAAATACAACCTTTTTCTAAAATCAAAATATTTAGTCAAAAAAAATACTGGCAGTGGCTGAAGGAGATAAATCTTAATCCTTTACCAAATAATATTGCAATTTCATCAAGAATTAATAGAAGTTATAGAACACAAAGATTTAGAGAAGTATATAATGAAAATATAGACGCAACCAAGCAATTGTCTCTCCCTGATTTAGAGCAACGCAATTTTTTATTTGACTGGAATTATAAAATCAACCATAATCTGACTAAATCGTTAAGATTAAGTTTTTCCGCAACTAATAATAGAATTATTAGAGATTCAGATCCTTCTTTTAATAAAAAATATAGAAATCCAATATATAATAATATATGGAGTTTAGGAGAAACAAATAATCATTCACAGTCATTATCTGTAAACTATAAATTACCTTTTAGATACATACCATTTTTAAGCTTTATAGATGGAAATTATAATTACACAGGAGATTTTAATTGGCAAAGAGGTTCTCAAGCCCTAGCAAATGTAGTTTCTGAAAACGGGGATGTGTTAGGAGGTGTAAATACTATTCAGAATGCTAATACTAAAACTCTATCGGGAGCGATTTCATTTCAAAAATTATATTCACTATTAAAATTGACAGATCAAAATAAATTCACACCTGTAATTAATAAAAAAGAAAAATTAAAAAAGAAAAACCCCAAAGTTTTAAGCAAAAAATCCAAAAAAAATATAAAGTTAGTAGTTGATGTTTTAAATACTTTAAAACGTATACAGTTTAATTATTCGGAAAACAATGGAATGGTTCTTCCTGGATATATTCCTTCCACCGGATTTATTGGATCAATCAAGCCCTCTATTGGGTTTACATTTGGAGATCAAGCTGATATTAGATATGAAGTTGCTAGAAATGGCTGGTTAACAAATTTTCCAAACTTTAATCAATCATTTACACAGGTTCATAATAATAGTCTAAATATTGCTGCCCAATGGTCGCCATTTAAAGATTTAGTTGTTGATTTTAATTTGGAAAACAATTACTCAGAAAATAGTTCTGAAAACTATAGGGTTGAAGATCTTGAGTATGTGCCTCTAAACCCTAATTTTCACGGTAATTTTGGCACATCAACAATCCTTTTAAAGACTGCTTTTAAATCATCTGACGGGACATTTAACCCTGTTTTTGAAACTTTTAGAAATAACAGAATTAAAATTGCAACTCGATTAGCTGCTACTTCAGAAATAACGAATCAAGAAATCGATGATGATGGATTTCCAATTGGATATGGAAAAAATAATCAGTTAGTTTTAATCGGAGCTTTTATTTCAGCATATACTGGCATACCTCCTGAAGAAGTTAAAACAGATCCTTTGAATAAAAGCTCTTTACCTAATTGGAATATGAAATTTACTGGATTTAATAATTTAAAATCATTCAAAAAAATTTTTCAAAGATTTACTCTTTCTCACGGATATAGAGCAAGCTATACAATAAATAATTTTCAGGCAAATTTAGATTTTGATTCAAATAATTTAGATAAAATAGATGGTGCAGGAAATTATATTAATAAAAGAATATTTTCAAACATAAACCTGGTAGAACAGTTTAATCCTTTAATAAGATTAGACATTGAGTTAAAGAATTCATTTAAATTACTTGCTGAGTTAAAAAAAGACAGGGCTTTATCTTTAAGCCTAGATAATAGTCTTCTTACTGAATCATTTGGAAATGAATATATCATAGGATTTGGATATAGGTTTAAAAACCTCAAAATGAATACAAGAATAGGTGGTAGGCGTTCAACTTTAAAAGGAGATTTGAATATAAAAGCTGATATTTCATATAGAAAAAATCAAACTATTCTCAGAAATTTGGAATATGACAATAATCAGGTTACCGCTGGACAGACTCAACTTTCAATAAAATTCAGTTCAGACTATTCTATCTCTCAAAATTTCACAGCTCTTCTGTTTTATGATCATAATTTTTCTGAATTTGCAATTTCGACAGCTTTTCCTCAAACGACAATAAGGTCTGGTATAACTATTAGATACAATTTTGGCAATTAAAATATAAATAATAATGCTAAAATATTACATTTGTTTTTTTAAAAACTAATCAATGAATGCCCCAAAAAATTTAAAATACACAAAAGATCACGAATGGGTTTTATTAGATGGAGAAGAAGTAACAGTTGGTATTACTGATTTTGCTCAAAGTGAACTTGGAGACATAGTTTATGTTGAGGTAGATACAGAGAATAAAAATTTAGAGATTGAAGCTGTTTTTGGAACAGTTGAGGCCGTTAAAACTGTTTCTGATCTTTTTATGCCAATTTCAGGAGTTATAAATTCTTTTAATAAGGAACTTGAAGCAACCCCTGAACTTGTTAACAATGATCCATATGGAGATGGGTGGATGATAAAAATCAAAGCAACAAATATAGAAGAAATGGATTCTTTACTTGATTCTGAAGGATATGAGAAGTTGCTAAAAGGTAATTAATGGATGTTTTAATAGTATTTTGTTTGAACATTGATAAATTTAATGAGGTTGTTTTTACATTTTTTTTTTAGATTAGCATCTTCAAACGTCCAAGAATGAAACTAAAAAAGAATCCAAATGCTGATCACTCAAAAAATAGTTCACTCTATTTTGTTATGGGTTTAGCATTTATTTTACTATTTACTTGGCGTGCCATTGAATGGAAAACATATGCTACAGTTTATGATTATGAGGCTTTAAGTATTGACAATGAAGATGATGAAGATGTTCCAATCACTGAACAAATTAAAACTCCACCACCTCCACCACCTCCGCCACCAGCACCTGAAGTTATTGAAGTTGTAGAGGATGAGGAGGAAGTTGAAGAAACTGTAATTGAATCAACTGAAACTGATCAAGATGAAATTGTAGAAATTGAAGAAGTAGAAATTGAAGAAGAATATGATGACATAGAAGTACCTTTTGCTGTTATTGAAGATGTCCCGATTTATCCTGGCTGTGAAGGTGTTAAAAAGTCTGAGCGTAGAAACTGTTTTCAGCAACAAATTAATAAGCATATAAGAAAAGTCTTTAGATATCCAGACATTGCCCAGGAAATGGGAATTCAAGGTAGAGTTTATGTCAGTTTTATTATTAATAGAGATGGAACGATAGGAAGCGTTAGAATGAGAGGACCTGACAAAAATCTTGAAAAAGAAGCAGAACGTATAATAAACAAATTACCAAGAATGACTCCAGGTAGACAAAGAGGAAGAGCGGTTAAAGTTCCATTCTCTATTCCGATAACGTTTAAATTAAACTAATAATTATATCCCAGTTTTAAGACTGGGATTTTTATTTAAAAGAAACATTATTATAGGTGCTTTATATCACATGAATTATCTTTGTGTTAATTAATCCTAAGTAATAATTATATATTTTTCAGGCTTGAAACTTACCATTAATGATTTTTTTCAATTAACTAAAACCAGACTTGCTTTAAGTGTTGTTTTTTCATCTTTAGCAGGATATTTTTTAGCTGCAGATAAAATTAGCATAAAATCTATTTTATTACTTTTTATTGGTGGGTACGCTATGGTAGGAGCATCTAATGCTTTTAATCAGTTAATTGAAAGGAATAGAGATGGTTTAATGAAAAGAACCTCTAATAGACCTCTTCCGGGAAATAGAATTACTCCATCTCAAGTGTTATTTATTGGATTGCTTTTATCTATTTTAGGAATAGGGACATTATATATAATTAATATTAAAACAGCTATAATTGGAGTTATATCAATATGTCTGTATTTATTTACTTATACCCCATTAAAAATAGTAACTCCTTTATCTGTTTTTGTTGGAGCAATTCCTGGAGCAATTCCCTATATGTTAGGGTGGGTTGCATACACTAATAGTTTTGGTATAGAGCCGGGAATTTTATTTTTATTTCAATTTTTTTGGCAATTTCCACACTTTTGGGCACTTGCTTGGATGTTTGACAAAGACTACAAAAAAGCTGGTTTTAAAATGTTACCAACAGGAAAAACTAATAGTGCAAGTGCATTTCAAATTGTTTTCTATTCTATTTGGACAGTAGTTATATCTTTGTTGCCAATGACTAAATATACAGGGACATTGAATCTTTCTCTTTATGGAGGGCTTTTAGTTTTTCTTTGTGGTTTAGTAATGTTGTTTTTTGCACTTAGACTTATGAAGCAAAGAACTAATAAAGCTGCAAAAGATTTAATGTACCCAAGTATTTTTTATTTAACGTCAGTTCAAATTATATATATTTTAGATAAATTTTAATTTTAAAAGACAATGATGACATCAGCAAAAACAAATATTAAAGCAAAAAAAATGATGCTTTTGATTGGCATGGTAAGTATGACTATGACTTTTGCTGGATTAACAAGTGCTTATGTAGTTAGTTCATCTAGATCTGACTGGCTTGTTTCTTTTGAGATGCCTTTCGTATTTACAATAAGCACATTTATTTTAATATTAAGTAGCGTCACATTGAGTTTGGCAAAACACTTTAATTCTAAAGATTCTTCAAATAAGTCATTAATTTTTGTTTTTTTAACAATATTACTAGCATTCACTTTTATCTTTTATCAATTTAAAGGTTTTAGCCAAATTATAGATTCAGGATATTATTTTACTGGAGCGCAAAGCTCAATAACTACTTCTTTCATATATGTTTTAGTTCTGTTACATATGTTACATCTAATTGCAGGCATATTGGTTTTATTTATCATCTCATTTAATCTATTGAAAGGTAAATATTCTAGCGAAAATGCATTAGGAATAGAACTTGGTGTCATATTTTGGCATTTTCTAGATTTTCTTTGGTGTTATTTGTATTTATTTGTGGTTTTGTATAAATAGAATTAATAAATTTGCTTGAAAATTAATTTTAAATTTTTGTATGGAAGTAACAGCTACTGAGAATTCTGAAAATGAATCACTTTGGGGAGGTGCAAAAAAGCCATTTGAAGCCACCTATGGTAAAATGATGATGTGGTTTTTTATAGTATCAGACGCACTGACATTTTCAGGTTTTCTTGTTTCTTATGCTTTTTCTCGTTTTAAAAATATTGATTCTTGGCCAATTGCTGATGAAGTGTTTAATCACTTTCCATTTCTTCATGGAGTTGAAGCACCTATGTATTATGTAGCCTTAATGACATTTATATTAATTTTTTCTTCTGTGACCATGGTTTTGGCTGTAGATGCTGGACATCATATGAAACAATCTAAAGTTGCTTTTTATATGTTTTTAACAATAATTGGAGGTGCAATTTTTGTTGGCTCACAAGCTTGGGAGTGGAAAAACTTTATAAAAGGTGAGTATGGTGCTTTAGAAACAAGAGGTGGGCAAATCTTACAGTTTCAAAATTTAGAGACGGGAAAAAGAGTTTCTCTTGAAGAATTTGCTTTTGAACTGCCTACGGACCGATCAACCCATGAAAAAAGCAAAGGATTGTGGTATAGTAATGAATCTACTGTTTCTGAAATCACTGTTTCTGAAGTAAAAGCCGGTTTTGAAAATAATGAAGATCTAGTAATTAGAACAGAAAAACTTAATTCTTTTGGTCGTAAAACTGTTTTGTCTCGTAAAAATTCTTTAGCTAAAATTGAGAGCGCATCGCAAGTTGTTCAAGGTGCTAATCTTGTACATAATGAATATGGAAATCGTCTTTTTGCTGATTTTTTCTTTTTTATTACGGGATTTCATGGATTTCATGTTTTTTCAGGAGTTGTTATTAATATAATTATATTCTTCAATGTGCTTATTGGGACTTATGAAAGAAGAGGGCATTATGAAATGGTTGAAAAAGTTGGTTTATATTGGCATTTTGTAGACTTAGTT
>ERZ1046367.1263-NODE-1263-length-15117-cov-27.893905_pt1 | contig 15117 bp, 11 predicted proteins | sample MGYA00383091_ERZ1046367 | MGnify/ENA primary metagenome ERZ1046367 (study PRJEB29581, sample SAMEA5548361) | metagenome | biome: marine; feature: coastal; material: water | depth 50 m | study: Short-term variability in the microbial, nano- and picoplankton... | reverse complement strand
CATCGGCATCGCCATTGAATACATCATAATCGGCCATCACCTCTGTACTCCCTTAACTTGAAGCGGTCATGATAGATTGAATCAAGGTATTTTTACAAATCTCCGCCGATAGCATTACACCGACATATCACTGAAAGGTTCTAACGCTCTGTCGAAAGTAACTTTGCTTCGCAACAACCCTGCAAGCGGTCAATAATCGAGGCGGTCACTCTAGGAGTCACCGCCAAGATCAAAAACAAGTCGTAATCGACTGCTCTGATTATTAGAGAGCGCCATTAAATTCCTTCAATATTTACAACTAAAATTTCTTGCCATTCTCCGCAAGGTCAACCAAATATGGGCTCGGAGTCCAAAAATCATCACCAGTTTTATCTTGATAGTGACGTAGCTTTTCAACAACTTTCCCTAACCCTATGCTGTTTGCATAATGCATTGGCCCACCCCTATAAATTGGCCAGCCGTAGCCATACACATAGACCACATCAATATCACTGGCGCGCATAGCAATGCCCTCATCAAGAATTTTGGCTCCCTCGTTAATCATAGGTAGCACACAACGATCGAGTATCTCTTCATCAGAAAATTCTCGGCGAGTAACACCGGATTTCTCTGCATGGTCTTTTATAAGGTCAGCTACCAGCGATGAGGGAGTTGGTCTGCGCTTTTCATCATAGTCATAAAATCCCGCACCTGTTTTTTGACCTCGTCGATCTTGCTCACACAGTCGATCCCTGACCGTTTCACTGTTAGATTTTTCCTTGTCCCAACCCAGATCAAGGCCAGCAAGATCGGCCATCTGAAAAGCACCCATGGGAAAACCGAAATCAAATAATACTTGATCTACTTTTTCAACTGGCGCACCTTCCAATGCAACAAGATTAGCCTGGTGCTGTCGCATGAATAATATACGATTACCAACGAATCCAGGACAAACACCCACCAGTGTGGCGACCTTTTTGATTCGCTTAGCAAACGCCATACAGGTTTTAATGACTGGATCTGCGGTCTTTTCACCACGAACTATTTCAAGCAGCTTCATGACGTTGGCCGGCGAGAAAAAGTGCAATCCAATTACCGACTCAGGGCGACTGGTCACGTTGGCGATTTCATTCAAATCTAGCGCCGATGTATTTGAAGCCAAAATGGCCTCTGGTTTTGCAATCTGATCTAGACGGCTAAATATATCTTTCTTTACCGCCATATTTTCAAATACTGCCTCAATGATCAGGTCACAGTCTGCTAAGGATTCCATTTCCAGAGAGCCGCTAATTAATCCGCAGCGAGTCTCAACATCTTCAGCACGCAAGCGTCCTTTACTAGCGGTATTTTCGTAGTTCTTACGAATAATGCCCAAACCACGATCCAATGCCGCCTGATTGGTCTCTATGATGGTTACTGGGATACCGACGTTAGCCATATTCATAGCAATACCACCGCCCATAAGGCCCCCACCAATAACACCTACCTTGCTGATCGGTAAGTCAGGCGTATTCTTGTCAATGCCTGCCACTTTTGATGCCTGACGCTCAGCAAAAAAGAAATACTGCTGGGCTCTGGATTGAGGCCCTGCCATCAGCTCCATAAATAACTTGCCTTCGGTCTTTATGCCTTCGTCGAAGGGTTGAGAAACAGCGGCTTCAATACAACGAATATTGTATTCCGGAGCCAAGAATCCGCGGGTTTTACGAGCAATCATTTTACGTACTTGAGCGAAAATCTCTGGACTCTCGATGGCGCTTTGCAGTTTTTCCTGATTATCCCTGACCCTCGGATGACTCGCGATCTCAGACGACTTGGCAACCGCAAACGCAATCGCTTCTCCACGTAAATCACTTTCGACGATCATATCAATCAACCCTGATTCAAGAGCCTCACCAGCCCCAATTGGAGCACCTGAAGTCACCATGGAAAGTGCCTTTTCTACGCCAACAACCCTCGGTAATCTTTGAGTTCCTCCAGCTCCAGGTAAGAGACCCAAATGCACCTCAGGGAGTCCAAATTTCGCATCAGCTGTAGCTACCCTGTAGTTACAACAAAGTGTGGTCTCAAGTCCTCCACCTAAGGCGGTGCCATGGACTGCTGCCACCACTGGTTTAGTTGATTGATCAAGCAAAGTAAGTACTGCAGGCAGATGAGGCTCCTTTGGAGCACTTCCAAATTCGCTAATGTCAGCACCTGCAATGAACGTCCGACCTTCGCAATATATGACAATACCAGTCACTGAATCATCCCGCGAGGCGGTCTCAATCCCCTTGTAAATACCCTCGCGCACGCCATGACTTAGAGCATTGACTGGTGGGTTGTTTATCGTAATCACCGCTATAGTTTGCTCAACGTTGTAATCAACTTGATCCGTAACTGCTACCATCTTTCTTTCTCCATGTAATAAATATTTATTAGTAATTCTTTATGTTAAAAAAGTTTGTTTTCCATGCCACGAATGTTGAGTTCGTCTAAACATATTCTCCCAACAACCGCTCAATTTCTTTCGCAATAAGCCACAATCTATCCTGCCCCCATAATGCCAAAACTACCTTGTTATTTCTATCTAATAGCCTGAAACTTGGGGCGCCCCATAAACCACTCTCATACATTGCCAAACGATTTTCTTCTAGGGTGTCTTGCCATCCATTCTGACCAACGACCTGCTTTGCTGAAGCCCATTCTAGGCCTGCTTTTTCAACAACATATCTCAACCCATCTTCTTTATTAGTGTTAACACCTTCAGCGAAAGCTGCACTAAGAAAACTAGACAGCAACTCATTGCCCTTGCCTTGAGTGCATGCCCAGGGGTAAAGCGAAAAACATCTGCGTGATGGCTCTCCAATTGGGTCATAAAACTGCCCAAAAGCAACATTAGAGGCTCGCGCCTCTCGCGCCGCATCGCTAAAAATATAGATGCCCTTCTCTCTGGTAGCAGAAACACCACGCATTACCATCGGCAAAATCGGACGAACTTGCAACGTGACGCCTGTGGTTTTTGCCAGCTCCAATGCTCGATCAAAAATCATAGCGGTATAAGGACTTCGGACAGATGCAAATACCTCTAACGTCAAACTACCGTTATCACGCAGTTGCCCAGCTTTAACCTCCTGTTTTGGCATAATAACTGACGTATCAGGCAGTCTGTCGGCTCCAAGATCAGCAAGGCGTTGCTCAAGATGATACAGGCGGTCAATACCCCAATACCATTCGCCTCCATAGTAAAACATGGCCCCAGAGTAGTGCTTGAGTGAATCTCGGCGAGTATTTCCATCCAAATGTCTAGCCTTTTCCTCCACATCGGCGCTAAACCCATGAACCTTACCTAGCTCTTGTAAGGCTACTTCACTGCCTGACCAAAGCGCATGACCGACAGTTGCAGCATAAGCAACAAAATCTTGATTGTTGAGATTCGCAAGGATAGATCTTGCAAGTTTTAAGAGACTTACAGTTGGAGCATCAAGATTTTCTGGGAAGTCCAACTTGTAGTGCGGTGCTATTTTCGACGCATCGTATCGTGAAAGGTTAATCAAAAGTTCCGGTTCTGGCGCATTTGCCCCTGCTGGCCCATCCACTAAATGACACTGTAAGTCGATGTCATATCTTTCCGCGAGGGCAGCTAGAGCTTGAGCAGCTAAATGGCTGTAACCATCGTCTACCTGATGGAAATACTCCACAGTGTGTCTCTGGTTATTTGCTTGCCTCTGTTTTTCTACTTTTATTCGATTCTTTGCTAATCTTTTCGGCGATATGACATAAGTCATTACTTTGGATGTCACCCAGCGCAAAAGAGCGCTGGGATCCATGGTCGCGGCCCCACCCTGGTCTTTAAATTGTTCGCTCATTCAATCACTCCGAATTTAGACCTACTTTGATTAACACAACAGAACCTCACACCCTGTCCCTTCAAGCAATGAGTCAACCTTAGATCGTTCAACATCACTCAAGGCAGAATATTCATCTCTAATCCAGGCCAGACACTTACCTTGATATGGGAACGATTGCTGGCTCCATAGACTGCCATCAATCTCAGTCTCCCATGACTTTTCGCCATTCACAAGAGCCGCCGCGTTGGCTAAGAGTGTCGGGGCGTAAACTCGCCCGATCTCATTGAGTAAGCCGTTCAGACTCTGAGGCGTCGAGTCCACCGTGTTCCAACCATCCACATCAGGATCAAGACCGCATTGGTCTTCCATCAAACCTGTCCAAGCTACCACTCTGGGTGCAATTTCATGGGCGATTTCACGAGGAGTCGGATCAAAACCAATCAATTGTGTTAATTGCCCATAAATTGCAAAGTCACAGGCACTTGGTCGCTGCCCAAGGACAAAAGGCTGGGCTTGAAGATGTAATTCCATGGCTACTAAAAAGCGTCGATAACTTGTGTCGATTAGGGGAGCAGTCTCCTTATTTGAGCCAACAACACCCAATCGACCAACTTGCCGCTGGGTAATATATGCCTTAAATTGATTGAGCGGGTTGTCTGCAATATCAACCCTGTGGAATAGTGGTAATAACGTACCCGCATTATCAGCATCTTTTTCTGGGTACCAACGATAATGGAACATATACTTGGTACACCATTCATCTGCAAAGTCTTCAATCAAATAATCGATAAATGCCATCGCTGGATCACTAGGAACAACCTTCCTTTCAACATATTCGTGTTCAAGTCGACGAATAATTGGGGTTGAATCAGTGACTGCTCGTAACTGACCATTTTCATCTGGCATCAAGAACGTGGGCAACAAACCAACCTTAGGAGCGGCGACACCCTTTTGGTCAAGAATTTCTTTTGGGTCTCCCCAAATAATTCGGTATGGGATATCTCGGTATCGCAGGAGTGCAGTCATTTTACGAGTGTATGGTGAGGGTACTGCACCGATAAGCGTGAGGGGGTTTTGCCTGGGCATAATAACTTCTCCTTTGAATTTCAGTGGCTCTGAGATTCCTTCTCAATATATTGACACACATACTGCCATCATGTCATCCTTAACTCAATGCTCCTAATACATCTGGGAAAGCTATGAAATTCAGAACACGCAATATTTTCATTACTCTACTCATTGCTACCGCTGTTTTGGGCTACCTAAATCGTGCTGGAATAATTTTACAACTGCTCCCTAAAGCTGTGACTAATGTTATGGAGAGCGATAAGATCATCGACCTCGGTGATGGGATGCACATTGTCCTCTGTGGTGCAGGTGGGCCGATGCCTAGCAGCACTCGCTCAGGTCCCTGCGTCGCTGTCATAGCAAATGGAAAAATGTTTGTCGTAGATGCCGGCACTGGCGGTGTTAGAAATTTAAGTAGAATGCGCCTCAACACCGGAAGTATAGACGGAGTTTTTCTCACTCACTTTCATTCAGACCATATCGATGGCTTAGGTGAACTGGCCATGATGAGGTGGGTAACAGGAACCCATACTCAACCTTTGCCTGTTTTCGGCCCCGCAGGCGTAACCTCTGTCGTTGAAGGATTTAACCTCGCCTATGGAAAAGATGCGATTTACCGTAACGCTCACCACGGAGATTCGGTTGCTGCATTGAGCGGCAAAGGAATGTCCCCTGTAAGCTTTGAAGTACCAAAGAACGGCACAAAACTCACTGTGTATGAGAAAGACGGCCTCAAGGTAGAGATGTTCTCTGTTAACCATGAACCGATACATCCGGCCGTCGGCTACCTGTTTACTTACAAAGGTCGAACAGCCTTAATCTCTGGTGACACGACAAAGAATGAAAATGTTGAGCTATTTTCCAAAAATATTGACTTGTTGATCCATGAAGCCCTTTCTCCTGAGCTTTTAACGATAATGAGCGAATCTGCAGACCTTGCGGGAAATGCCTCTGGGAGTAAAATTTTTTATGATGTCCTGGATTATCATGCAAGCCCTGTGGAGGTCGCCGAAATCGCTCGCGACGCCAAAGCTAAGCATCTACTTTACTACCACATCGTGCCGCCACTGGATATTCCTGGTCTAAAGACCATATGGTTAATGGGTGTTGATGAAATCTTTACCAATTACACCGTCGGCGAAGACGGAACTCTATTCTCACTACCTGAGAATTCAAAAGAAATAATCGAGGTTGGATCTATACTCTGAGCTTAAGTTGTTGATCGGTATGCTTTATTCCATAAATAAGATGATGCTTCATTGAGTATTCAAATTGTTTGAAAGAGGTAAACATGTCAAACTATGTAAAGCTGACAGCGACGGTAATCACAGTACAGCAAGTAAAAGGAAATAGTCTATGACAGATATTCACGCCGAAGAAGTGAATGTGCCAGAACAAAACAAACCTGATGGCAGATTGCTTCGCAGCGAGCGAAGTCGGGGATTGATTATCGATGCTATGATTGCTCTAGTTGAAGAAGGATTTTTGATACCTACTGCACAACAGATTGCCGAGCGTGCAGATGTTGGCATTCGATCTGTATTTAGGCACTTCGATGACATGGATAGTATCTTTGAGACAGTCAACACTCTCATGCTAGAAGAAACCGCACCCCTATTCACTGGTGGTGATCGCACCGGAACTCTTGACGTAAGAATCCTTCATGCAATAGAACAACTAACACACGGTTATGAGTCAGCGAAAAATTTTATGCTGTCCGGACGAATCCGACGCTGGAATACTCCTGTGATCGAAAAAAATTACGCTGTTAACCAACGTCGTCTACAAAAAGAATTAGAAGATTGGATTCCTGAGATTCTTACTTTGTCTGAGAATAAAAAGCAGAGTGCCTACGCACTAGCATCTTTTGATTATTGGCACCGACTGCGGGTAGATCAAACAGTGTCTCAAGACTCTTGCATTGCTATTATTTCCAGTCAGTTAAGTCAGGTGTTTTCGACCCAATAGAGCGCCGAACTATATGTCAGGTGCATTGCTCATTTCATGACCCATCATTCTCAAAGAAAACCACATCGTCCATTGACGGTGTGATATAAAAGTGTCTCGAAAGAGTGTAAGCATGGATCTGTAACACGGGAGTAAACCCAATGACGAATAAAGTAGCATTAATTATCGGAGCTGGTGACGCAATCGGAAGCGCTATCGTTCGTAAGTTTTCTGAGCGAGGGCTAACTGTCTGTGCGACCCGGCGAAACGGCGACAAGCTAACACCCTTAATTAACGAGATCAAAGCTACGGGGCGAAAGGCCCACGCTTTTGCCTGTGATGCCCGCAACGAGGAATCCACCAAAGAGTTATTTGCAAAAATCGAAAATGAGATCGGCGAAATAGAAGTTGTCGTATTTAATATTGGTGCCAATATGCCTATGGGTATTTTGGACACGGATAGCCGAAAATTTTTTAAAATTTGGGAAATGGCTTGTTTTGCTGGATTTTTAAATGGCCGTGAAGCAGCACTCCACATGACTAAGCGACAAAGAGGCACAATCATATTTACCGGAGCAACTGCTAGTGTTCGCGGAGGGGCAGGGTTTGCCGCGTTTTCTAGCGCCAAACAAGGGCTGCGAGCGGTCGCTCAAAGTATGGCGCGAGAGTTAGGCCCACAAAACATTCATGTTGCACACGTCATTATTGACGCCGCAGTGGATACTCAATGGATCAGAGACAATTTCCCTGATTACGAGCAACGTAAAAAAGTTGACGGCATTGTGAACCCCAGCGATTTAGCCGCCAATTACGTGACTCTTTATGAGCAACCACGTAACGCTTGGACGTTCGAGTTAGACATTAGACCATGGGAAGAAAAATGGTAGGAGACAAAGCAATGACAAAATCAGTTGAGTTTTACTTCGATGTGGGTAGCCCAACTGCCTATCTTGCTCACAAACGGCTTAAGCAACTCAAATTAGAATATGGGTGCTCCATTATCTATCACCCTGTTTTATTGGGTGGTTTATTCAAGGCCTCCGGCAACAGCTCTCCTGTGACAGTGCCTGCAAAGGGGAGATACATGATGATGGAAGATCTACCTAGATTTGCCAAACTTTATAGTGTACCGCTAAACACTAATCCTCATTTTCCCATTAATACGCTTAATTTAATGCGAGGCGCAGTTAGCTCCCTCGATGAAGAATACTTCGATACCTATATTGATACTATCTTCAAAGCAATCTGGGTGGAGAGCCGAAATATGGGCGATATAGATACAGTCATTGAAGTCCTCTCAGACGCTGGATTAGACGCGAAGTCTATTCTAGAAGCGACTCAGAATCCGGAGGTCAAACAACAACTCATTTCAAACACAGAACAGGCAGTAGAGAGAGGTTTATTCGGTGCACCTACGATGTTCGTCGACGGCGAGATGTTTTTTGGGCAAGACCGGTTGCAGTTCGTAGAAGCTGCTTTAAAAAATTAGAGATATTCAGAAAATAGCACGAATTTAGAAAGGAATAACAATGAACAAATATCTGCTGATTATAGCTGCTATGGCCTTTAGTCTATCAAGTGCGGCAACAGACAAGCCAACTACCGTGAACCAAGCCACGATTGTGGATCCGGGAAGTGAATGGCTAAGCTACGGTAGAACCTATCGTGAACAACGCTTTAGTCCCCTCAATGAGATAAATCGTGATAACGTCGACGAATTAGACCTAGCATGGTCTTTCAAATTTGATACCGCTCGCGGTATGGAAGCGACACCTATCGTTCATAACGGTGTTATTTATATGAGTACCGGTTGGAGCCACGTTCATGCTCTGGATGCAAGAACTGGGCAGGAGCTTTGGCATTACGATGCCGAAGTGCCCAAAGCACAACTCGCAAAGACCTGCTGTGGACCAGTTAATCGCGGCGTTGCAATATGGCAAGAAGATGACAGCTCCCCGCTTCAAATCTTTTTTGGCGCTCTAGACGGACGTCTTATTGCACTAGATGCAAAAACTGGTACGGAGAATTGGTCTATCCAAAGCACACCAACTGATGGCAATTACAGCGTCACTGGCGCACCAAGAATTGTTAAAGGAATGGTTATTATTGGTAATGGCGGTGCTGAATTAGGCGTCCGCGGCTATGTAAGTGCTTATGATGTCTCTACAGGAGAGATGAAGTGGCGATTTTATACAGTACCTGGCGATCGCAACAAACCCCAAGAGAACGTCGCACTAGAGGCAGCACTAGAGACTTGGAGCGGTGATGAATGGTATAAACTCGGCGGCGGTGGCGGTACGGTTTGGGACTCATTAGTCTATGATCCAGAATTAGATTTACTCTACATCGGCACTGGAAATGGTTCACCTTGGAATCGCGACCTACGCAGCCCTGGGGGCGGAGATAATCTCTACCTTAGTTCGATCGTAGCCCTGCGCCCCGACACCGGCGAATATGTTTGGCACTACCAGGTCACACCAGCAGATAACTGGGACTATACAGCGACACAGCAGCTTGTGTTGGCCGAACTTGAACTGGACGGCGAACAACGCTCAGTCATCATGCAAGCCCCAAAGAATGGTTTTTTCTATGTTTTAGATCGCAAAACAGGAGAGTTACTGTCTGCAGAGAAATTTGGCCGAGCCACCTGGGCAACTCACGTTGACATGGAAACTGGCCGGCCCGTGGAAAGCAAATTTGCCGACTACCAAAAGAATGGTGGCAGCTTTATTTGGCCCTCCCCCTACGGCGCTCATAACTGGCAGCCTATGTCTTACAGCACCAAAACCGGTTTAATGTATATACCGGTGCAAAGTATTCCCGCCTACTTTAGTGCCCAAAAAGACGTGATGTACAGAGTTAACCGTTGGAATACAGGCGTAGATTTAAATACCAATCGAGACCCCAAAAGCTGGGTGGCTGCTCGGGCATCCATGGACGCTATTGTCTATGGCGAACTCGTCGCTTGGGACCCTGTCAAAAAGGAAAGCGCTTGGAAGGTGCGTCATGATAAACCTTCAAATGGGGGTACTCTCAGCACAGATGGAGATCTGGTCTTTCAGGGCACTTGGGATGGCACCTTTGCCGCCTACGATGCCTACGACGGAGACAAACTGTGGCAATACAAGTCTGATAGTGCAGTCCTCGCAGGCCCAGTAAGCTATGAGTTAGACGGTGACCAATACATTGCTGTTGCTCAAGGTAGCGGCGGCACTGTGATGATCACCGTGGGTGATGAGCTACAACGAAACAAGGTAAATCAAAACAAACTACTGGTCTTTAAACGTGGCCAATTTGAAACTACACAGGCGTCAACAGATCAAGGCTTAACTACCATAAGACCTCTCGGCAGGCCTATAAATAAGGATCCAGAAGTCATTGCCTATGGCGAGTCTCTTTATCACAATAACTGTGCTTCATGTCATGGTATTAATGCGCTGAGCAACTACGTGGTACCTAACCTGCGCTACATGAGTGAGCAGACCCATGACGAATTCGCTACCATCGTGCTAGGTGGTTCGCGTACTCATAAGGGCATGATAGGCTTCTACGAAACCCTCAGTCTTGAAGATATAAACTCCATTCATACCTACCTCGATAACAAGCAAGACAGCCTGCCTGAGCGACTGGAACTGACCTTCTGGCAGAAAATTGAGTACTGGCTTAACTATTGGATGGCCAAGTTGGGTGAAATGTTCCCAGAGTTGCTCAATGCCACCCGCGAATACATCATGTAAGCAGTGTATATTGCCAAACGTCACCACCAAGCACGTTTGCTTACGGTCGTCTTCGGACAAGCAGCTTGCTAAATACGAGCACTATAAGGTGTTACGGCTTACGCAGAGTAGAGCCTACCGAAATGTAGTGTTAAGCATGCAGAATAAACAATCGGTTAGCTTAATTAACAATCAATTTCGATCAATCATGCCCTTTTTAAAGGTGGGTCGATCACACTTTAGCATCCAAATGTAAATAACACTTTACTTTATGCCTTCCTTCGCGATAATATAACAATGTTAACTAAACTTTACATTCTACGGAGCTAAACAATGGGTAAAATCACTGATGCAATTTTAATTAAAGGACTACCTGCGACTGATGCTAAAAACGCCAACAAGGTTAATCTATGGGCATTATTGTGGGCCGGTACACTGGTTGCGTCCCTGACCATGCAAGAGATGCAGATCATACATACTACCGCCATGAGCCTAGCTGCAGCGCTAGTAAACCTTGTAATGGGTGTGATCATGGCAGTCTCATATCGTCGCATGCTGCTCACCCTTGATGAAATGGAACGCAGAATACAATATAACGCCCTAGCGTCAGCAGTGGCCATGAGTCTACTGGCGTATGGTGCTAGTTCAATTTTATATAATGCTGCATTAGTCTCAGAAATCAGTGCATCCCAAATGATTATGATTCTTGCCTTCACCTACAGCGGTGGCTTGATAGTTGGCAGAGTGCGTATGGCATGAACAATAGGCTAAAGGCTCTAAGAGCCGATAAAGGTTGGACACAGGCCGATTTGGCAGCTCAACTAGACGTTTCGAGGCAAACGATTATAGCCATAGAAAAAGGTAAGTTTGACCCGAGCTTACCTCTAGCATTTAAAGCTGCCAGATTATTTGAACTACCTATAGAACAGATATTCTCAGATCAAACCTAATAATTGTCTCATTACCGATTAGTCTCAAAGCATTAGCTGGCCACTTTTGGTGTGCTTTTTGACAATTTCTGGGCATTCAAAGCGTTCACCATAGGTTGCGGCAAGCTCATCACAGCGTATAATAAACTTGTCAAAACCGTAGGTATTTACATACTGAATAAGGCCACCAGTATGGGCTGGTGCGCCAATACCCATAATTGAGCCAATGTTGCCATCGGCTACAGAGCGCAGAACGCCTGTTTGTAAACATTTGAGCGCTTCAATGACCTGTCGAAACATCAATCGATCTTTCACATCTTCATCTGGAACATGGGTGTCTTCTTTGTAATAGAGGTCATACAGGCCAGGCCAGATATTCTTAGAGCCATCTGCGTGGTACTCATAGTAACCGCCGCCGTGATGGCGCCCTCCTCGACCATGCCCATCAATCATGTCTTTGATAACTCTACGAGTGACTGTACCGTCACTCCACTTGTCTTCCACACCCATTGCAGCCCAGGTCTCCCCAGCTTTGCGGGCCAACTCTAAGCTGGTTTCATCCCCCACTTGCAGAGGCCCAACGGGCATACCAATGGCTTTACCCATATTGTCTATTTTAACTGGGTGCACTCCTTCAGTGAGTAGTTGCAGTCCTTCATCAAGGTAGGTACCAAAGGTTCTGGAGGTAAAGAATCCAAGGGAGTCATTGACTACAATAGGGGTTTTACGAATCTGCTGAGTAAAGTCAAAGGCTTTGGCAAGGGCTTCATCGCTGGTCTTGTCACCCACGATAATCTCAATTAATGGCATTTTATCCACGGGTGAGAAAAAGTGTATACCGACAAAGTTTGCAGGCTTCGATGCAGCCTTTGCCAACTCGGTTATCGGCAAAGTGGATGTATTTGACCCCCAAAAACCATCATCAGACAGATATTTCTCTGTGTTGCCAATAATCTTGTTTTTGAGTTCTATATTTTCAAACACGGCCTCAATAATAAGATCACAACCCTGCAAGTCTTCATCTTTTGCGGTGGGTGTAATCAGGCCAAGTAGACTATCTGCCTGGGATTGGAACATTTTTCCTCGTTTGACCGCTTTAGCCACCAGGCCCTCTGAGTAAGACTTGCCCTTGTCTGCAGCCTCTTGAGTCATGTCTTTGAGGACGACTTCAATACCGGCCCTTGCAGCCACATAGGCTATGCCTTGGCCCATCATGCCCGCACCCAATATACCTAGCTTGCGCGTTGGGTTCTTTTCAACACCACTTGGGCGACTGGCACCCCCATTAATCTTGTTCAACTGAAAGAAGAAGGCAGTAATCATGTTTTTGGCCACTGGGCCTGTGACAACTTTAATGAACTCTCGACCCTCCACCCGCAGCATAGTATCTATGTCTAATACGGTGGATTGAAAGGCAATATCCATTGCTGCGGTCATTTGGGGCATTAGGCCGCGTGTTTGTTTATGCAGCATAGTTGGTGCCATGGCAGCGAATTGCGCGTTACGCGGCGAATTGATGGCTCCGCCAGGCACTTTGTAGCCTTTGCGGTCCCACGGCTGTGCTGTGGCTTCTTTATTGTCGGTATTTTCGCTAATCCAAGCTTTAGCTCTGGGTAGCAAATCATCAATTGATTCAACGACTTCATCAATCAATCCGCCCGCTAAGGCTTTCTCAGGGGTTAAACGCTGGCTCTTTAAAATAATATCCAGAGCTTTTTCAACCCCAATTAGCTTTGTTAGCCTCACCACGCCACCGCCAGCAGGGTAAACACCAATAGCACATTCTGGCAGACCTATTTGCACAGACTTATGATTAAAGGCAATACGGTGATTACAGGCCAATGACAACTCATAACCCCCGCCCAAGGCGGCACCGTTTATGGCAGCGACTACCGGCACAGGGAGCTTTTCTAAACGCCTAAAGTGACCCTTGATGAATTCTCCATTGGCAAACAGCTCTTCACTTCCGCTCTCGTCCATTAGTACGAGCTCGTTGAGATCAGCACCAGCAAAAAACACTTTCTTGGCTGAGGCGAAAATCACGCCGGTTAATCCTTCTTCAGACTCTAGACGCTGAACGGTCTCATCCATAGCATCGTTATATTCAGCATTGATTGCATTTACAGGACCACTCATGTCCATAGTCACTGTGACAATGCCTTGATTGTCTTTTTCGTAGTTAAAAACACCCATTATTAAAACCTTTTCGAATTCTTAAACTGTCTTGAAACAATTATTTTTACTTAAACACGCTCGATTAAGCAGGAAATACCCATACCGCCACCCACACAGAGGGACAACATGGCGCGCTTTAGTTGGCGACGCTCTAATTCATCTAGCATAGTACTAACCAACATCGCACCTGTAGCACCTAAAGGGTGACCCATTGCTATAGAACCACCGTTAACATTAGTAATGGCATGATCAATATCTAGATCCTTCATGTAGCGAAGCGCGACAGAGGCAAAGGCTTCATTGATCTCCCAAAGATCGATATCATTCGGGGTTAGACCTGCGGTCTTAAGACATTTTTTAGCTGCCGGCCCGGGTCCTGCAAGCATAATGATAGGATCTGATGCGAGGATGGATCCAGCGACAATTCGGCCTCTCGGTGTTAAATTAAGGTCTTTTCCAGCTTGCTCAGACCCAATGAGTACGGCACTAGCGCCATCAACAATGCCAGAAGAATTTCCCGGAGTATGTACATGAGAAATGTTCTCTAAGGTATTGTATTTATTTAAAATAATTTCGTCAAAAGCCATATTTCCCATCATTTCAAATGATGGTCTTAAGCCAGCTAAGGCCTCCATGGTAGTATCGGGCTTGATAAAGTCATCTTTCTCTAAAATCATCAGGCCATTTTTATCACGCACGGGAATGACCGACCTGTCAAAGTAGCCATTGTCTCGGGCATGGGCTGCACGACGCTGGGACTCTACAGCATAAGCATCTACGTCATCGCGACTGTAACCATCAATGGTCGCTATGGTGTCTGCGCCTATACCTTGGGGTACAAAGCTTTGACTAATAGCGAAAGCTGCATCACCTGCCATAGCGCCTCCATCAGACCCCATGGGTACGCGAGACATGCATTCAACGCCACCGGCAACCACTAACTGCTCCCAACCTGAAGCGATCTTCTGAGCACCTGTATTCACAGCCTCTAGGCCAGAAGCACAGAAACGATTAAGCTGAACTCCGGCGACAGATTCGTCCCAACCGGCATTCTGGACGATCATTTTTGCAATATCACTGCCCTGCTCACCAATTGGTGACACGCATCCCATCACAACATCATCGACATAAGAGGTGTCAAGGTCATGACGCTTCTGTAAGTCACGCAAAAGACCCGCACCTAAGTCGATAGGCTTCACCTCATGCAATGAGCCTCCTGGCTTTCCTTTGCTGCGTGGCGTTCTTATCGCATCGTAAATATAAGCTGTATTACTCATAATTGCCTCTCAATAATCTTAAAAAATTTTTAACTCGATCATTACTACATATTGGCCCAAACCAGGAAGTCAGGAAACTAACCAAAGTTGGTTTTTAAGCCACTTTACTAGGTCCCTGTATACTTTGGCGCCCGCTTCTCTGCGAACGCTAACATGGACTCTTGTAAGTCATTAGACCTTAGGCTGGTCATCATGG
>ERZ1046367.1244-NODE-1244-length-15261-cov-15.169473_pt1 | contig 15261 bp, 14 predicted proteins | sample MGYA00383091_ERZ1046367 | MGnify/ENA primary metagenome ERZ1046367 (study PRJEB29581, sample SAMEA5548361) | metagenome | biome: marine; feature: coastal; material: water | depth 50 m | study: Short-term variability in the microbial, nano- and picoplankton... | reverse complement strand
TCAGGACTTAATGTTACAATTCCATACAAAGAAAGTATTATTCCTTTTTTAGATGATTTAACTGATGATGCAAAAAATATAGGTGCTGTAAATACAATTCAATTTATTAATGGAAAAACTATTGGTCACAACACTGATTGGATAGGTTTTTCAAAGAGCATTAAACCTTTATTAGGAGATAAAAAAACAGCTCTTATTTTAGGTAATGGAGGTGGAGCAAAAGCAATTAAATTCGCATTAAATAAGTTAAATATTAAGCACAAAACAGTTAGTAGAAAAACATCATTTGATTATTTAGATATAAAAACAGAAACAACTGAGTATTATACTATTATAATTAACACAACTCCCTTAGGAACACATCCAAAAATACTTGAATTTCCTAAAATAAATTATACGGACTTAAACTCAAAAAACTTATTATTTGATTTGATTTACAACCCAAATGAAAGTCGATTTTTACAATATGGAAAAGCAAAAGGAAGTGAGATAAAAAACGGCTTAGAGATGCTACAAATTCAAGCAGAAGAAAGTTGGAACATTTGGAATCTGTAAGTCGTTAAATATTAGTAAATTTGCAATCAAACATTACGAAAAGTGAACGAAAATAAAGAACAAAAACTTACAGAAGAAGTTTCTACTTCTACAACAGAAACTACAACAATCAATAACTCTGAATTAAGTATGGAAGAACTCATCATAAGAATTGATGAATTGTCAGAAAACATTAACCCATACTCTGTATCAAAAGAAATTGAAGAAATCAAATCTTTATTTTACTCCAAACTTAAAACTGAGCAAAAAGAGGAAGGAGCTCAAATAGCAGATGAGATAGTAGATGTAGTTGAACTATCTGAAAATACAGAAGTAAAGGAAGTAAAAAAACCTTTACATCCACTAGAAGTAAAATTCAAACAATCCTTTGGTAATTACAAAAAAATTAAGTTCGAATACAGGAAAAAAAGAGAAGAGGAAGAAAAGAAAAACTTAAATACTAAGCAACAAATTATTACTGATATTGATAAACTAACTCAAGAGGACGAGTCAATAAAAAAGACTTTTGAGCATTTTAGAATCCTACAAGAACAATGGAGAAACACTGGACATGTTCCTCAAACTGAGAACAATAACCTTTGGCAATCCTACCATCATCATGTTGAGTTGTTTTATGATTTTATTAAACTCAATAATGATTTAAGAGATTTAGATTTCAAAAGAAACCTTGAAGAAAAAACTGCAATTATTGAAAAAGCAGAAGCTTTACTAGATGAGAAATCATTAAATACTATGCATGGTTCTTTACAGGAATTGCACGAACATTGGAAAAATGTAGGGCCAGTGGAAAGAGAACAAAGAGAAATTATTTGGGAGAAATTCCAAGAAATAAGCAGAAAATTAAATAAGAAAAGAAACGACTATTTTACTAAAAGGAAAGAGATAGATGCTGATAAATTAGCAAAAAAAGATGCAATTTGTCAAAAAATTATTGATTTAAATAAAGAAAACTCAACTTCACATAGCAAATGGCAATCACTTACTAATCAATGCAATGATCTTGAAAAAGAATGGAAAGGAATTGGTAGACTAGGAAAAACAGACAACAAAACAGCTTGGAATAATTTACGAACTGCTCTAAATGAGTTCTATAATAAGAAGAATGCTTTTTACAAAGAAAAGAAAGAGGAAGTAAAGGAAACATTAAATACAAAAATTGCAATTGCAGAAAAAGCTGAAGCATTGCAAAATAGCACAGATTGGCAAGGAACTGGAAATACACTAATCAAACTTCAAGAAGAATGGAAAAATTCAAGTTTTGCTCCAGCTAAGCAATCTAATGAGATATGGAAAAGATTTAGAACTGCATGTGACACCTTCTTTAATGCCAGAAAAGCACACTACAAAGAATTAGATAAAGAAAAAGAAGGAGCTTATACTGAGAAAGCTAACTTAATGAAGGAAGTAGAAAGTTTTAAAGCATCTTCTGACACAAAAGAAGATATTAAGAAATTAAAAGAGTTCAGTTCAAAATGGAAAACCCTAGGACATGTACCTAGAAACAAGATGAAAATTAATGATCAATTTTTCACTTTACTAAACTCAAAATTTGAAGATCTAGGACTAAGTAAAAAAGCTTTAGCAAACGAACAGTACAAAAATAAAATTAGATCACTTAAAGGAAATGACAAAGCTGTTGAAAGCGAACAAAGATTTCTTAGAGAAAAAATTGATGCCCTTATAAAAGACATCTCTCAGTACGAAAATAACATATCATTCTTTGGACATGGAAAAGGAACTGAACCTTTAAAAAAGCAAGTTGAGCAACAAATTGAAAAAGCTAAAAAAGAAATTGAAGAGTTGAAATCAAAATTGCAAATGCTAAAATAAAAGCACATGCAATTTAAACTGCAATCAGAGTTTTCTCCTACTGGAGACCAACCAACAGCAATTAAAGAATTAGTTGAAGGATTACAAGATGGCTCTAACTTTCAAACTTTATTAGGAGTAACAGGATCAGGAAAAACATTTACAATTGCAAATGTGATTCAAGAAGTGAATAGACCCACTCTTGTTTTAAGCCATAACAAAACTCTTGCAGCTCAACTGTTTAGCGAATTTAAACAATTTTTTCCTGATAATGCAGTAGAATACTTTGTATCCTATTACGATTACTACCAACCAGAAGCTTACATACCTAGCTCAGGAACTTTCATTGAAAAAGATTTATCAATAAATGAAGAAATTGAAAAATACAGACTCAACACCACTTCTACCCTCTTATCAGGAAGACAAGATGTAATTGTAGTTTCATCAGTAAGTTGTATTTATGGTATTGGAAACCCAGAAGACTTTCATAATGGAATAATTGATCTAGCAGAAGGGGATATTATCAGTAGAGATCAGTTTTTGCAAAAATTGGTATCAGCACTTTACAGTAGAACAACTGCCGAATTTACAAGGGGTAACTTTAGAGTAAAAGGAGATACAGTTGATATTTTTTTAGCACATAATGATATTGGATATAGAATTCATTTCTTTGGAAATGAAATAGAAGAAATTGAAAGTTTTAACCCAGAAAATGGCAAAATAATTGATACACTTGAAGAAATTAGGATTTTTCCAGCAAGTATATTTGTAGCTTCAAAGGACAAAATACATGGCGCAATTTCTGACATACAAGATGACTTACGAAAACAAGTAGATTACTTTCAGGAAATTGGACTGAGCACAGAAGCTAAAAGACTAGATGAGAGAACTCATTTCGATCTTGAAATGATTAAGGAATTGGGGTATTGCTCAGGAATTGAAAATTACTCACGATACTTTGATGGAAGGAAAGAGGGCAGTAGACCCTTCTGTTTATTGGACTACTTCCCAGATAATTTTCTGACAGTTATTGATGAAAGTCATGTAACCCTACCACAAGTAAGAGCAATGTATGGAGGTGATAGATCAAGAAAGAACAATCTAGTTGAGCATGGCTTCAGATTACCAGCTGCAATGGATAATCGCCCATTAAAATTTGAGGAATTTGAGATGATTAATCATCAAACAATATATGTTAGTGCAACTCCTGCTGATTATGAATTAGAAAAATCAGAAGGGATAGTTGTAGAGCAAGTAATTCGCCCAACAGGACTACTAGACCCCATAATAGAAGTCCGTCCTAGCAAAAATCAAATTGATGATTTACTAGAGGAAATTAGAATAAGAATAGAAAAAAAAGAAAGAGTTCTTGTTACAACATTAACAAAACGAATGGCTGAAGAATTCAGCAAGTATCTTACAAAATTTAGCATTAAATGCAGGTATATTCATTCTGATGTAGATACACTTGAGAGAGTAGAAATATTACACGGATTAAAAGAAGGAGAATTTGATGTACTTATAGGTGTAAATCTACTAAGAGAAGGATTAGATTTACCTCAAGTAAGTCTTGTAGCAATAATGGATGCTGACAAAGAAGGATTTTTAAGATCAGAAAGAGCCTTAACACAAACTGCTGGTAGAGCAGCAAGAAACATAAACGGACTAGTAATCATGTATGCTGATAGATTTACAGGATCAATGGAAAGGACAATAAAAGAAACCAACAGAAGACGGAAAAAACAGAAAGCTTACAACAAAAAGAAAGGCGTGTCACCTCAACCATTACTAAAGAAAAAGGATAGCGAATTAGTACGAAACCTTAATCCATATAAAGTTACAACACCAAATTCTAAACCAATAATTGATTCATCATCAGTAGAGCAATTGCAAAAAATGGTAAAACACACTAAAAAAGAAATGGAAAAAATGGCAAAGAACCTTAACTTTATGGAAGCTGCACGATTAAGAGATGAACTGCAGGAATTGGAGGAGAAACTAAAAAACAAGGCATAAAAAAAGCGAGCATTTTGCTCGCTTTTTTTCTATATTATATTTTGCTAATTAAGCGTTTACAATATTTTTAGCTACTGGTCCTTTTTCACCATCTCCAGGTTCGAATGCTACAGCTGCTCCTTCTTTAAGAGTTTTGTATCCTTCTACTTGAATTTCTTGAAAATGAGCAAAGTAGTCAGTTCCGTCTGAACCTTCAATGAAACCATACCCTTTACTTGCGTTAAACCATTTTACTGTTCCTTCCATAATTGTTTTTTTAAAATTTATTAATACTAGTGGGAACAACCCCACAAAACTGGCGCAAAGATAACAAAATATTTAATATAGCAACTTTTCAGTAGATACTAGAGTATTTTTCAATAACATAGCAATTGTCATAGGACCAACCCCACCTGGAACTGGCGTAATAAAACTCGATTTCTTTGATACCTCATCAAAAGCTACATCTCCCAGAAGCTTCCAACCACTTTTTGTTTTATCAGACTTTACTCTTGTAATCCCTACATCAATAATGCAAACCCCATCTTTTACCATATCAGCAGTTACAAACTCAGCTTTACCAAGAGCAACTATCAAAATATCAGCTGTTTTAGTGATCTCTTTAAGGTTTTGTGTTCTACTATGTGTAAGAGTAACCGTGCAATTTCCTGGATTATTATTGCGAGCCATTAAAATACTCATTGGTGAACCAACAATATGACTCCTACCTATAACTACACAATGTTTACCGGAAGTTTCTATCTTATACCTTTCCAATAATTCTAAAATACCAGCTGGAGTTGCTGGCAAATAAGTTGGTAAATTCAATGCCATTCTACCAATATTTGCAGGATGAAATCCATCTACATCTTTTATAGGATTGATAGTTTCAGTTACTTTCATTTCATCAATATGAGCAGGCAAAGGCAACTGGACAATTAAACCATCAATATCAGAATTATTATTTATCTTTTTAACCTCAGCTAACAACTCTTCCTCAGATACATCAGCATTAAAACGAACTAAAGTAGAATCAAAACCAACTTTATTACATGCTTTTACTTTTGCATTTACATAAGTTTCACTTGCCCCATCACTCCCAACTAAAATAGCAGCTAAATGAGGTTTCTTTCCTCCACCAGCAACTAAGGAAGAAACTTTAATTGCAATCTCATTTTTTATATCGTTAGCTGTTTTTTTTCCGTCAAGTAATATCATTAGTTTTTTATTATTGGTTGTTGGTTTTACACACCCCTAACCCCTGTTTATAGAGCGGAATATTTCAAACATTTAATCTAAAGTCTAACATCTATGTACTAAAATCTACTATTTACATTCCAGGAATACCGCCCTTCCCTTTCATCATTTGCATCATCTGCTTTGCTCCACCACCTTGCATCATTTTCATCATTTTACCCATCTGACTGAATTGTTTAATCAATTGATTTACCTCAACTACTGTAGTACCACTTCCACTAGCAATTCTTTTCTTACGACTACCATTCAACAACTTAGGATTTTCTCTTTCTTGCTTTGTCATAGAATGAATAATTGCTTCAATTCCTTTAAAAGCATCATCATCCATATCAACACCTTTCATTGCTTTACCCATCCCAGGAATCATTCCAACTAAATCCTTCATGTTACCCATCTTTTTGACTTGCTGAATCTGTTTTAAGAAATCATCAAAACCAAATTGATTTTTAGCAATTTTCTTCTGAACTCTCCTTGCTTCTTCCTCATCAAATTGTTGCTGAGCACGCTCCACTAATGAGATAACATCTCCCATTCCTAAGATACGAGAAGCCATTCTGTCTGGATGAAAAACATCTAAGCCATCCATTTTTTCAGAAGTACCAATAAACTTAATCGGCTTATCAACTACAGAGCGTATAGTAAGTGCAGCACCACCTCTTGTATCACCATCTAACTTTGTGAGGACTACCCCATCAAAATTTAACTTTTTATTAAAGGCTTGTGCTGTATTTACAGCATCTTGCCCTGTCATTGCATCAACTACAAAAAGAGTTTCATTCGGATTAACTGCTGATTTTACAGCTGCAATCTCTTTCATCATTTGTTCATCAACAGCCAAACGACCAGCAGTATCAATTATAACAACATTATGTCCGTTAGTTTTTGCATGCTTAATTGCTGCTTGTGCAATTTCAACAGGATTTTTATTTTCTCTATCTTGATATACATCAACACCCACTTGTTCAGCCAATACGCCAATCTGATCAATAGCTGCTGGACGATACACATCACAAGCAACCAATAACGGACGCTTGTTCTTTTTACTTTTAAGCAATAAAGCTAATTTACCAGAAAAAGTAGTTTTACCACTACCCTGCAAACCAGCAATAAGAATAACTGTTGGAGAGCCATCCAAAGAAATATCAGATTGCTCGCTTCCCATGAGAGTAGCCAACTCATCTTTCATTATTTTGGTAAGCAATTGCCCAGGATCAATAGCTGTAAGCACCTTTTCACCCATTGCTTTTTCCTGAACTCTAGATGTAAATGATTTAGCAGTTTTAAAATCAACATCAGCCGCAAGTAGTGCCTTACGGATTTGTTTCATTGTTTGGGCTACATTAATCTCGGATATACTCCCTTGCCCCTTTAATACTTTAAACGCCTTATCTAGTTTTTCTGATAAATTCTCAAACATTTTTTTTACTTTTTTAACTTTACAAAAGTAATGAATTCAATCATTACTCCACAACCACTCCATATAAATCAAAGTGGTCTGTTTTTTCAATCTTAATATTAGCAAAATCACCCATTCTTATATAGGTGTCATTTGCTTTTACTAACACTTCATTATCTACATCAGGGCTATCAAATTCAGTTCTACCAATAAAGTAGTCTCCTTCTTTCCTGTCAAATAGCACTTTAAAAGTCTTGCCTATTTTCTTTTGATTTAATCCCCAAGAGATATGAGTCTGCAAGTCCATAATTTCTTCTTGCCTTGCTTTCTTCACTTCATCAGGCACATCATCTTCCAAAACATAGGCAGAAGTATTTTCCTCATGCGAATAAGTAAACACCCCCAGTCTATCAAACTTGGTATCCTGTACCCATTGTTTTAATTCTTGGAATCTTTCTTCTGTTTCACCAGGATAACCAACAATCAATGAAGTACGAATAGCCATATTTGGTACTTTTTTCCTAAAAGCTTTTAATAAATCATTTGTCTTTTGATGAGAAGTTCCTCTTTTCATAGACTTCAAAATCTCATCATTAATGTGCTGTAAAGGAATGTCAATATAATTACATACCTTGTCATTATTTCTAATCACATCCAACACATCCTGCGGGAACCCTGTCGGGAAAGCATAATGCAAACGAATCCACTCCACACCCTCCACTTTGGAAAGTTCAATTAGCAAATCAGCCAACCTTCTCTTTTTATAGATATCCAACCCATAATACGTTAAATCTTGAGCAATAAGAATCAATTCTTTTACCCCATTTTTGGCTAAGTTTTTAGCCTCAATTACTAACTGTTCAATAGGAGTAGATTTGTGCTTTCCTCTCATCAATGGAATAGCACAAAACGAACAAGGTCTATCACAACCTTCAGCAATTTTAAGGTAAGCATAATGCTTAGGTGTAGTTGTTAATCGTTCTCCTAACAACTCGTGCTTGTAATCCGCACCTAAAACTTTCAATAATTTTGGCAAATCAGTTGTGCCAAAATACTGATCAACATTAGTGATTTCTCGTTCTAAATCTGGCTTATAACGCTCAGAAAGACAACCAGTAACATATAATTTATCGATACTACCCGCTTCTTTTCTTTCTGCTTGTTCTAAGATAGTATTGATAGATTCCTCCTTTGCATTATCAATAAAACCACAAGTATTTATCACAACAATATTAGCATCATCTTTTTCTGACTCATGCTCAACATCCATTTTGTTGGCTGCTAATTGACCCATCAAAACCTCAGAATCATACACATTTTTAGAACAGCCTAAAGTGATAACATTAATCTTATTTTTCTTTGTTGATTTTGTTCTCATTAATTAAATAGTGAGTCTACAAACTCATTTTTATTAAACACTTGTAAATCTTCTACTCCTTCTCCTACACCTATATATCGCACAGGAATTTGAAACTGATCAGAAATACCAATCACCACCCCTCCTTTTGCTGTACCATCTAGTTTGGTAAGCGCCAAAGAATTTACTTCAGTAGCTTTTGTAAACTGTGTAGCTTGCTCTATAGCATTTTGCCCTGTTGAGGCGTCTAACACCAACATTACATCATGTGGAGCTTCAAGAATTACTTTTGCCATTACATTTTTTATCTTAGTCAATTCGTTCATCAAATTAATTTTATTGTGCAATCTTCCTGCTGTATCAATAATCACAACATCAGCACCACTTGCTTTTGCTGACTGTAAAGTATCAAAACAAACAGATGCAGGATCAGAACCCATATCTTGTTTTACAATTTCTACACCAACCCTATCAGCCCAAATTACTAATTGGTCAACAGCAGCAGCACGAAAAGTATCAGCAGCACCTAACACTACTTTTTTACCTTGTTGTTTAAACTGGTGCGCTAACTTCCCTATTGTTGTCGTTTTCCCTACGCCATTAACACCAACCACCATAATCACATAAGGCCCATCAACTTTAGGGATTTCGTCATAACCTTCCTTCATTAATAAGGAAATTTCTGCTTTTAGAAAATCATTTAGTTCAGCAGTATTGATATACTTATCTTTCGCTACTCTCTCCTCTAATTTACCAATAATTTTTAATGTGGTTTCCACCCCAATATCTGAAGTAATTAACGCTTCTTCAATATCATCAAGTGCCAGCTCATCAATAGTTGATTTGCCCGCAACTGCTCGTGATATTTTACCAAAAACATTCTCCTTTGTTTTCTCTAAACCCTTGTCAAGTTTTTCTTTTTTATCTTTTGAAAAAAAATTAAATATCCCCATTATTAATGCCTTTTTTAAACAGAAAAAGCTCCTTTCAAAAATAGAAAGAAGCTTTTAATTTGTGTATAATTTAATACTATTTTTTTGCAAAGAATTCTTTTACCTTATCCTTTGGTACAATTTCACTTTTAAAAGAGTAAGATCCGCCCTCTGTTTTAACCATTTTCACAGCTTTAGTAAACGTCTTAGCTCCTTTCTTCTGTAATGATGCTACTGTCTTTTTTGCCATTTTCTTTTATTTTATTTCTTTATGAACAGTCATTTTCTTCATGATAGGGTTAAATTTTTTCAATTCCATCCTATCTGGAGTGTTCTTCTTATTCTTAGTAGTAATATAACGAGATGTTCCTGCTAATCCGCTTGCTTTATGCTCAGTACATTCTAAAATAACCTGAATTCTATTTCCTTTCTTTGCCATCTTCTTATAATTTATTGGGCTGCAAATTTAATTAAATAATCTAATACCAAACCAAAATTTACATCTTTTTAACATCTATAAAAAACAAGTCATCTCTTACTTTAAAATCATGCTTATCAAAGCCTCCTAAATCTTGCTCTTTCCACTCCGAATTTGGGTAAACCCAAAAATCCTTACTTCCTGTATTTATCAAAATAGGCATGTCAAATTCAGGAATTGCTTCCCACCTGTACAACAAAGTAATATTCTTCCCTTCTTTTTGAAACTTATATTGAAATTCTGGGATTTTCTTACTTTTCAAATACTGACTAAAAAAAACTGTAAAATCTTTTCCTGATTTTTCATTGATATAATCCATGATTACTTGTCCATCTACAGTTTGATACTTAAAATCATTTGCAATTCCTTTTATAATGTCAAACCATAATACATCATCTTCAATGAGATTTCTTAGAGTATGCAGCATTAATGAACCTTTAAAATACATATCTCCACTACTTCCTGTTTGGTTCACATGATATGGACCTATAACTGCCTTGTCATTCCTAACACTCCTTTTTTGGTTATTTACATAACTCAACATAGCATCATAGCCATGCATGCACTCAACATACAATACTTCAGAATAAGTACAAAACCCTTCATGCACCCACATATCAGCAATATCATTTGATGTAATAGAGTTTCCCCACCATTCATGTCCACTTTCATGAATAATAATAAAATCAAAATCTAGGCCATCAATATGAGAGGTGTTACCATGATAACCTGGTAAGTAATCATTCCCATAAGCAATAGCCGACTGATGTTCCATTCCTAAATAAGGTGTTTCAACTAAAGCATAACCATCATTCCAAAAAGGATATTCTCCAAAGTAATTTTCAAAACATTTCATCATAGGCTTTACCTGTTTAAAATGCTCTTTTGCCTTTTCTAAGTTATCATGCAATACATAATAATCCATTCTTAATGTATCTTTTAAAGAAATATAAGAATCTGAGAAATGCGTGTAATCACCAATATTTAGCGTTACATTATAGTTATTTATAGGATATGAAACAAACCATTCACTTACATTTACCCATGATTCCAAATATTGATTCCAAACAGATGTGTCACTTCTTAAATCTCCATTTGCAATAATCTTTAAAGGATAACGAGCCGTACAAGTAATACGCATACTATCTGGCTCATCCGATTGATGATCTTTATTAGGCCACCAAACACTAGCCCCTAAACCTTGACAAGAAACTCCAATCCAAGGGTTTCCATTACTATCTTTTTTCCAGGAAAAACCACCATCCCATGGAGCATTAACTGCCACTCTTGGATATCCTCCATACCAGACTTTAATACTTAACTGCTCACCTTTCTTAACTTCACGATTGAAATAAACATAAACAGCATCAAATTCTCTGCTAAATTCTAATTGAGACTTTTCAAATTCGATAATTTGCACCTCCATATTAGAAGCTAAATCTATTTGAAACCAGCTAAAATTTGTTAATGCAGTAAAATGAATAATATTATATGACCTCTCAATAGACTTTTCCTGTTCATCAATCATTACTTTTAAATCATAGAAAGTAACATCATAGCAAGTTCTAATAGGAGTAAGATTTCCTCTTAAACTATCTTTTCGGCTAAATTCTTGAGAAAAACTGGAGATAGTAATAAAAAATAACAAAAAAGCAACTAGATTTCTTCCCATTTAATAAAAGAATCTAATAACTATTTTGTTAAAGTAAGTTGACAATCTACTTCTTCTGTACCACCAACAATTGGAATCTCAAATTCGTAAGTAAGATCCATATACCCAGAATTCTCAGATTCTATTTTACCAGATCCAGAAACAACTACATCTATTGGAAATCCTAATCCGGGATCAATTTGAATATTTTGTTCATTAACGACAATGTTTCCTTCATTATCAATATCACCTGAAACTTGAGTTCCATTCATATCAATAAATAAGGAATTATCACCATTTCCTTGCACATCTATTGTCTCTGGCATCTGTTCATTTAGTGAAATTGTTTGACCTAAAATATCAACATCATCACAATCAGGGTCTATATTCCAGATTCCTATTGCCATATCATATGCATAAATACAAGACCCATCATTTGAGGTTACTGCTGATTGAAAATTCATTGCAGCACTATCGTTACATCCTTCAATAATTTCTTCCTCTTTTTTACAAGATGAAATTATAAATAAAAGAATAATTGCGAATATTGATGCTAATTTAAATACATTTTTCATAAGATATTTTTTAGTTAAAAATAAAAAAAGTTGCCATCAAAGATAGCAACTTTTAAATAACTCAATATAATTAATTGATTATACTAGTATATTACCGTTTGCTTTAGCTTCAGCTAAAACAGCAGCAATACCTTTTTTATCAATTGTTCTAATTGCATTAGCAGAAACTTTTAATATTACAGTTTCTCCTGTTTCAGGAACAAAAAACTTTTTAGTTTGTAAGTTAGGATAAAACCTTCTTTTAGTTTTATTCTTAGCATGAGAAACATTGTTCCCTACCATTACTTTCTTTCCTGTTATTTGACAAATTCTTGACATATCTTCTTATTTTTGGGCTGCAAATATACAATCTAATATAAATAAATTGAAGTTTATTCTTCTTTTTTTATTTTCTCAATTAACATTCTTAAACTTTCATCAGTCGCCTGATTAACAACACTTTCCCTAATTCCTGAAAAGTAAAATTTGCTTGAAATAACTTCTGACTGTGTTGCAATTGCTATAAAAACAGTGCCAACAGGATTTTTTTCTGTTCCTCCTAAAGGCCCAGCATAACCACTTGTTACTACTGAAAAATCAGAATTAAACTTATCTTGCACATTTAAAGCCATTTGCTCAACAACTTCAGAGCTTACCTCAGTCTTTTCATCAATCAATCTTTTAGAAACACTCAAAACATTAACTTTTATCTCATTTTGATAAGCAATAATACCACCTTTAAAATAAGCAGAAGAACCTGAAATAGAAGTGATTTTTGATGCGATTAATCCAGAAGTGCAACTCTCAGCAACTGAAATACTAATATTTTCAGCAATACATAAATCATGCAATTGCTTAATAATATCCATCTCTAAAAAGCAGTAGTTGGACCTGTAATATGCTTTACTTCTTTTGGCCTAATACTCATCACAGGAATATCAGAATTATTAATAATATAACGAGCAGTAACACTAATATTATTAGACAATGTAAGCTCTTCCTTCTTAGTCATTATCATTATCATATCAGCATCAAATTTCTTTTCGTAATCAAAAACAAAATCACCTAGAGTTCTCTTTTTCTCACCCTCAACAATTTCAGAAGTACACTTTACCCCCGCATCTAAAATAAACTGTTCAACTTGTTTAATGTTCTTAATAAGCTTAGACCTCACCTCATTATTATCTCTTAAAACAACTGAAACTATTCTAATTGTAGCATCCCAATATCTTGCATATTCTAAAGCATAAGTTACTTTTTCTTTAGTCTGTTTTTCTAAATCTAAAGGTAAAATAATATTCTCACAACCATCTCTATGAGATTTTCCTTTAATAGTAATCACCGGGCATTTTGAAAGTCTTACCACTTTCTCGGCATTAGAACCAATAAATTTACTTTTACTATTAACACCATTAGTTCCCATTACAATTAAATCTGCAGAAATCATATCAGCAACCTTATTTACCTCTTCATAAACCCTTCCCTTTGCAACCATAGTATCAACATCAACACCATATTTCGAGCTATATACTGATGCAATATCTTCTAATTTTGACTTAACCTTAGCTTTTAATTCATCAGATTTATCATCTAAAAACAAAGATTCTATCATACTTTGTCCTTCAATTACTGATAACAAAACAACATCAGAATTTTTAATTTTTGCTAGATTAAATGCTTGACCCAAAGCAATTATTGATTGTTCAGAAAATCCGATAGGGACTAATATTTTACTTGCTGACATATTGATTAAATTTATTATGTTTGACAATGCAAAATTACACATTTATATGAACATGATAAGTGATACTGAATTAATCCTTACTGATGATAAAAAAATTTATCATTTAAATCTTTCTAAAGATCAAATTGCTGATGATATAATTTTAGTTGGAGACCCTGATAGAGTTACACTTATATCTAATAAATTTGATGCAATAGAACACAAAGTGAGCAATAGAGAATTTGTTACTCATACTGGCCAATTAAACGGAAAGCGTATTTCTGCAATCTCCACAGGAATCGGAACAGACAATATTGATATAGTAATTAACGAACTTGATGCTCTTGTAAATATTGATTTTAAAACTAGAACTATTAATTCTGATAAAAAATCATTAAATCTAATCAGATTAGGTACTTCTGGTGCTTTACAAAAAGATATAGCTGTAGATTCATTTCTTGCATCTTCTTTCGGGTTAGGATTTGATAATTTAGCACACTTTTATGCTGATGATAAAATGCTTAATCAAGAAATGAGTGTGCAATATCTGAAACATGCAAACTGGCCAAAAAACTTATCAGAACCCTATTTTGTAAAAGCATCTGAAGAATTGCGCAATCAATTTTCTGATTTAAGACAAGGAATTACAGCAACAGCACCAGGATTTTACGGACCACAAGGAAGAAACCTAAGACTCGCTCCATCAATTTCTGATTTGCACGAGAAAATGGGAAATTTTAGCTTTGAAAAGCATCAAATTACAAACTTTGAAATGGAAACTTCTGCACTTTATTTTTTAGGACAATCACTAGGACACAACACGCTAACTGTTTGCGCAATAATCGGCAACAGACTCACACAAGATTACAGTAAGGATTATAAAAAAACAGTTGAAGAAATGGTTGATTTAGTTCTAAAAAGAATCTGCTAACAGTTATCGCAACAACTTTTATCTTCCTGCATAAATCTGCAAGAAAAAACTGCCAATATAGCACCCAAAATTGGAGCTACTATATACAACCATAAGTGAGTTAAATCAAAAGAAAAAATAGCGGGACCAATACTTCTTGCAGGATTCATTGATGCACCACAAATAGGCCCTGCAAAAGTAGCTTCAAAAGCCACTACTCCACCAATTGCTAAGGCAGCAGTAATTCCTTTTTCTTTTGCGCCAGTTGACACATTTAATATTACAAACATCAGTATGAAAGTCAAAATTAACTCCAAGAAAAATGATTGTATCCAGTTATCTTTTAAAGGTAGGGTTTCTCCCATAGTCACCGCATTAGGAAACATAAAATATAAAGTAGCAGAAGCTAAAATAGCACCCAGAATTTGAAAAGATATATATTGTAACAACTGATTAGAAGGGAAGCGTTTTGCAACCCAGAAAGCTATAGTTACTGCTGGGTTAATATGAGCCCCAGAAATATCTCCAATTGCATAAATCATTGCCATAACTACTAACCCAAAAGAAAGTCCAACACCTAAATGAGAAACAGTCCCTTCTGTAACACTATTAATTATTATTGCTCCAGCACCAACAAATACCAA
>ERZ1046367.1239-NODE-1239-length-15306-cov-5.265032_pt1 | contig 15306 bp, 13 predicted proteins | sample MGYA00383091_ERZ1046367 | MGnify/ENA primary metagenome ERZ1046367 (study PRJEB29581, sample SAMEA5548361) | metagenome | biome: marine; feature: coastal; material: water | depth 50 m | study: Short-term variability in the microbial, nano- and picoplankton... | reverse complement strand
TGAATTTTTTGGAACAGATGGTAATTCACCGTTAGTATTTAAACCTTCTGGTTCAATAAAAATTTGATGTGAATTTTTTTCAGAAAAACGATGAATTTTATCTTCTACAGAAGGACAATAACGAGGGCCTACTCCCTCTATTTTACCTGTGTACATTGGGGAACGATCTAAACCTTTACGAATAATTTCATGAGTTTTTTTATTTGTATGTGTAATCCAACAAGATATTTGATTAGGGTGTTTAATAACAGGATTAATAAATGAAAAATGAGGGACTGGAATATCGCCTGGTTGTTCTTCCATCTTAGTAAAATCAACAGATCTTCCGTCTATTCTTGGTGGAGTTCCTGTTTTTAATCTACCAACAGGCAAATTTAAATCTTTTAATTTCTTTGCAAGAACTGAAGCTGATGGATCTCCTGCCCTTCCTGCTTCATAATTTTGTAACCCAACATGTACTAATCCCCCTAAAAATGTTCCAGCAGTTAAAACAACCGTTGAGCCATGAAAAATTAACCCTAATTTTGTCACAACCCCCTCAATATTATTATTTTTTATAATAACGTCATCAACTGATTGTTGAAAAAGCCAAAGATTAGATTGATTTTCAATTGTTCGTCGAATTACTGCTTTATATAAAATACGATCAGCTTGAGCTCTTGTTGCTCTTACAGCTGGACCTTTGCTTTGATTAAGAATTCTAAATTGTATCCCAGCTTCATCAATTGCTCTGGCCATAATCCCGCCCATAGCATCAATTTCTTTAACCAAGTGGCCTTTACCAATGCCTCCAATTGACGGATTACATGACATTTGCCCTAAAGTTTCAATATTATGTGTTAGTAATAAAGTCTTTTGTCCCATGCGAGATGAAGCTAAAGCAGCTTCTGTACCTGCATGACCGCCACCTATTACTATTACATCAAACTTATTTGGAAATTCCATATCAATTGAATTATATTTAAAAATGGAATTTTACTTTATTTGTCTAAAAATTGATATTCATATGTTTCACGTGAAACATATATAAAAATCTTATATTTTTATTTTCTTATTGTTTCACGTGAAACAATTTATTTTCCTATACAAAACTTACTAAATATTTCTCCCAATAAATCATCGGAAGTAAATTCCCCGGTTATAGAAGATAAATGACGTTGTGAAATAGTTAATTCTTCTGCAACTAATTCAGCTGAATCTATATTAGATTCAGCTTTTTGTAATGATTGATAAACTTTTTCTAATGCCTCTAAATGTCGCTTTCTTGCCATAAATTTATTTTGATTATCTTCAGTATTTTCAAAACCAATTAAAGTTAAAATAACTTGTTTTAATAAATCTAACCCCTCTCCATTTTTAGCAGAAATATATACCGCTTTATCTTTATTTATATCTCTTATTTTAGCTTTTTCTTTTGATAAATCTATTTTATTAAATACCCATATTCTCTTTATATCTTTTGGTAATCTATTTAAAATTGATTTTTCATATTCTGTTATACCCTTACTCACCTCAACCAAAAATAAAGCAATATGGCCCTTCTCTAAAGATAACCATGTTTTTTTAATTCCAAATTTTTCGATAGGATCATCTGTTTTTCTTAATCCTGCAGTATCAATTATATTTAAAGGGATCCCATTTAAATCAATATCACTAGTAATAGCGTCGCGAGTTGTTCCAGGAATATCTGTCACGATAGCTTTTTCTTCGCCAGATAATTGATTAAGTAAACTAGATTTACCAACATTAGGCTGTCCAACCAATACTAAACTTATTCCATCTCTTAATAATTGGCCTTGCGATGCAGATTCCATAATCATTATCATTGTTTTTGATAAATTTTTTAATTTTTCTTTAACTTTTCCTTCGCTAATAAAATCAATATCTTCTTCAGGAAAATCTAAACAAGCCTCAACATAGGTTCTTAGCTCTATTAAATATTTTAATAAGTTATTGATTTCTAAGGAAAATTTACCAGATAATGAATTAGCAGCACTCTTTACAGCTTCTTTAGTTGAAGCATTAATTAAATCTACTACGGATTCTGCTTGTGCTAAGTCAATCTTATTATTTAAATATGCTCTTTTAGTAAAATCTCCGGGTTCAGCTAAATCAGCACCCATTTCTAAGCATAAACTTAATATAGATTGAACAACTACTGCCCCACCATGACATTGCAATTCAACAACATCTTCTCCTGTAAAAGAATTTGGTGCAGGAAAAAATAAAACCAAACCTTGATCTATTAAAGAACCTTGTAAATCTTTAAAACTATAAAAATTAGCAATTCGTGGTAATAATTTAGCTCCAGAAATTTTTTGGCCAATTTTTAAAGCAAGCGAACCTGAAATACGAATTATTCCAATACCTCCGGCGCCTATAGGTGTTGATATTGCAGCAATTGTATTTGAAGCGTTAAGCATTACCTTTTTTCTTCAAAGCTTCAGCGTGAATTTTTTTATTTACATGCCATTGTTGTGCAATAGATAAAATATTATTCACTAACCAATATAAAACTAAGCCAGCTGGAAAGAAAAAGAAGAAGAAACTAAAAATAACAGGCATCATTATCATTAATCTTGCTTGCATAGGGTCCGTTGGCTTAGGGTTTAATTTTGTTTGTAAAAACATAGAAGCAGCCATTAAAATTGGCAATGGGCCTAGTGGTAAAAACCATAAATTTCCAAATAATGTATCGGGTTTAGATAAATCTATTAGCCACATAAAAGAGGCGCCTCTTAATTCAACTGAGCCAAGCAAAACCCAATATAAAGCAATAAAAACTGGTATTTGAACTAAAATTGGTAAACAACCGCCTAATGGATTAATTTTTTCAGTTTTATAAAGTTCCATCATAGCTTGCTGCATTTTTTGTTTGTCGTCACCAAATTTTTCTTTCATGCTTTGTAATCTTGGGGCTAATTCTCTCATCTGCCCCATTGATTTATAACTTGCAGCTGACAAAGGATAAAATAAAAGTTTAATTAAAATTGTTAATAAAATTATTGAAACCCCCCAACTACCAACCATTTTATGAATGCCGATCAAAACTGAAAATAATGGGGCTGCTATAAAATGAAGTATTCCATAATCCACCACATAATTCATTCCAAGAGCCGCTTTGTTAAGTTCTTCTTGAGCTTGAGGACCGGCAAATAAAGATGATGTAAATGTAGCATTCTGTCCTGCTGGGATATTTACTAATTTTGTAATTACTCCAACAGAATACATATTGTCAGATATTTTTTTTGTATAAAATTCTCGAGTTAAATCATCAGGTAAAATCCATGATGCTGCAAAATATCGTTGAATAATTCCTATCCAACCACTATTAGTTATTTTAGAAAAAGATTTTTTATCTACATCTGAAAAATCTAATTTATCAAATTTTTCTTCATCAGTAAAAAAGGCAGTTCCAGTGAAAGTTGGCATCATTGAAGTAGCTTTTGTTGATTCGCCATCATGAACAAACTGAAAATATACGGATGGTTTTAAATTTTCATTAGTTTTATTTTGGATTTCAAATTTAGTTTTTATAAGATAACTTTCCGCATTAAACTCATAGGTTTTTTTTACTATTACTTTAGAATTTTCATATACAAGCGGAACGATTAATTTTCCTGAATCCATTTCATATAGTTTTTTCTCTGACCTAAATAATGATTTATGAGTTGGCAAGCCATCTCCTAAAAGACCTGATTGTGCGACATAAAACAAATTATTATGAAGAGGATTAGAAGTATCTGTCATTAATAAATACTTATCTTTTGAGTCCTCAGATAAATGGTTATTAAATTTTAATTCTCGTATATCTCCACCAAGAGTATTTATTTTTACAGATATTAAGTCGGTGTTAATATTTATTGTATCGCCTGAATCTAATTTAAATTTAGAGGGCTCCTTTGGTAAATCATTATCTGCAATTAAATCATTTGAAGGTTCGGGTAAACTAGCATCAACATTAGGCAGCTGCTTAGTTTCAATATTTTGTTTTTGAAATGAATCCCAAAGCAAAATTAAAGAAAATGAAAAAATAACAAATAAAATTAAACGTTTTGTGTCCATACTATTCCTAAAATTATTATGGTATTGGATCAAAGCCGCCGGCTGATCCCGGGTGACATTTACTAATTCTTTTTATGCTTAACCAAAATCCTTTTATAACACCATATTTTTCTAAACACTCAATTGTATACATCGAACAGGTAGGTGTATACCTACATCTAGAAACAAAAAAGGGGCTTAAACATAATTGATAAAATTTAATAAAAAAAATTAAAATATTTTTCATAATGGAAGAGCTTTAATTAAATTTTCAATTTCATTTTCAATTTGTGTAAATTTTTTTTTATCAAAAGTTTTATGTACTCTTATAACTATATCAAATGATGCTTTAAATGGTATTTGTCTTTTTAATATTTCTCGTATTAAACGACGCATATAATTTCTTTTTACAGATAACTTTTCAATTTTACTGCTTACTATATAACCTAATCGAATATGATTTTTACTGTTTGGGGCATAATGAAAATATAAATGAGGAGAAGATAATTTTTTTTTAAAATTAAAAACAGCTGAAAAATCATCTGCATTACTTAACTTCGATAAATTATACTTTGTCAGAATAAATTAAATTCCTAAACGAATTCTTCCTTTAGCTCTTCTAGAAGCAATAACTGAGCGCCCACCGCGTGTTTTCATTCTAATTAAAAACCCATGAGTTCTTGCACGCTTTATTTTTGATGGTTGATAGGTACGTTTCATTTTATTATCTTAGTCATTAAACTTTGAAGGCGAAGAATACTCTTCCATCAAGTTTATGTCAATAATTTTACCTATAATTTATTTAAAAAAGCCTGTGGATAACTTAAGAAAATTAAGCTAATATAAATCCCCCAACACAACATTAATTAAATAATTTAAATTTTGAAAATTAACGAAAAAAATTTATGGCCACTTTGTATAGAAAGTTTCTCTAAAGATTTAACAAAACAACAATTAAATACTTGGATTAAGCCATTAGAATTTAAAATTCATGCAAAAAAAGCTCAAATAATTGCCCCCAACCAATTTGTATTACAATGGGTTAAAGAAAAATTCGCAGATCAAATTCAAGATTTTTTAAAAAAACACTTAAAAGATACCATTATTGAATATACTGTAAATAAAAAAATCAAAGAAAAAAATAAAACTAATTCTCATATAACATCTAAATTAAAAGATATTGCTATAAAAAAACCAACAAATAAATCCACTGGATTAAATACATCTTTTAATTTTTCTAATTTTGTCACTGGAAAAGCAAATCAATTAGCTACCGCTGCTGCAAAACAAATAGCAGAAAATCCAGGGGCAGCATATAACCCATTATTTATATATGGTGGTGTAGGGTTAGGAAAAACACACTTAATTCAAGCAATAGGAAATCATCTTAAAAACTTACAGCCTGAAGCAAAAATTAAATATTTACATGCTGAAAGATATGTTCATGATGTTGTAAAAGCATATGAAAATAAAGCATTTGATAGTTTTAAAAAAAGCTATCATTCTTTAGACTTATTATTAATTGATGATATTCAATTTATTGGGAAAAAAAATAGAACGCAAGAAGAATTTTTTTACGCATTTAACACTCTTATAGAAAATAAAAAACAAATAATTATTACTTGCGACAGTTACCCTAAAGAAATACCGGGTGTTGATGAGCGACTCAGAACAAGATTTAGTTGGGGACTTACTGTTGTAATAGACCCGCCAGAACTTGAAATGCGTGTAGCTATTTTATTAAAAAAAGCAGAAGAAAATAAAATTAAATTACCGGAAGATGTTGCTTTTTTTATAGCCAAACAAATTCGTTCAAATGTTAGAGAATTGGAAGGCGCACTTAATAGAATTGTAGCAATGGCAAATTTTACAGGTCGCACAATTGACACAACCTTAGCAAAAGAATCATTACGAGACTTAATAGCAGTTAGAGGAAGACAAGTAAGTGTTGAAAATATTCAAAAAACAGTTGCAGAATACTTTAAAATTAAAACAGTTGATATTTTAAGCAAAAAAAGATCAAGAAACTTTTCTAGGCCCAGACAGCTTGCAATGTGTTTAACCAGAGAACTTACAAATTTAAGCTTTCCAGAAATAGGTGCGGCTTTTGGAGGTAGACACCACACCACCATAATGCATGCTTGTGATGAAATTGAAAATTTAAGATTAAGTGATCAAACTATTAGTCAAGATTTAGGATTTTTAACCCAGGTTTTAAGAGGATAATGCTAATCATGTGGATTACATGTGAATAAAAAAATAGTTAATATTAAATAAATAAATATAAAAAATTTATCCACAATGTGTCCACATTAAAAGATATACTAAATCAGAGGAATTAAAATCATGTAATTATCTATTATTAAAAGAATAAATTAACAAAAACACAAAAACAAAGGTTATTATTATTATTATTATTTATATAAAGAAAAAACTATGAATATAAAAATTGATCGAGAGTTGTTGATTAATCCATTAGGTAATGTTTCAGGCATCGTTGAAAAAAGACATACTTTACCAATACTTTCAAATTTATTATTAGAAAACCAACAAGGAAATTTAAAATTTACTGCTACAGATTTAGAAATGCAAATTTCTACTCATATTAAAACTAAATTATCTGAAGATTTTCAAATAACAATATCTGCAAGAAAATTTTTTGATATAACTAGAGCATTACCAGAAAAAAGCAATATCGATATTCAAATAGAAGAAACAAAAGTGACAGTAAAAGCAAAAAAAAGTCGTTTTAATTTACAAACATTGCCCGCTAAAGATTATCCTGTAATGAAAAAAGATGAAAATGAAGCGGTTGAATTAGAATTATCTCAAAAAATATTTAAACAGCTATTAAAACAAGTAGATTTTGCAATGGCACAACAAGATATAAGGTATTATTTAAATGGTTTATTAATTGAAATAAAAGAAAAAAATATTAACATTGTTGGAACAGACGGGCATAGATTAAGCTTTACTTCTGCAACATTAAAAAATCCCTCTAAAAATATACAGGTTATTGTTCCAAGAAAAACAATTGTAGAGCTGATTAAATTGTTGGGCGACACTGATGATTTAGTAAACATTAGCTTTACTAATAATCAAGTAAATTTTAAATTTAATGATATTGATTTAATAACAAAAGTAATAGATGGTAAATTCCCAGATTATAGTCGCGTTATTCCAGAAGGACATACCAACATTTTTAATATAAATCGAGAATTACTTTTAGATGCTATGTTAAGAGCTTCTATTTTATCAAATGATAAATATAGAGGCATAAGAATGGTTGTTGAAGAAAATAATTTAAAATTAGTTAGTAATAACAGTGAACATGAGGAGGCTGAAGAAGAATTAGAAATAGTTTATAAAGGAGAAAAAATAGATATTGGTTTTAATGTAACATATTTAATTGACGTGTTAACCAATATTCAATCTGATCAATTATCTATTGCTTTTAGTGATTCAAGCAGCAGCTGTTTGGTTACAATTCCAAAAAACAAAGAATATAAATATGTTGTAATGCCAATGCGCATTTAGTTTTATAAAAAAATTTATGGCTACAAAAAAAGAAATTAATAAAGAAAATTACGATTCTGAAAGCATTAAAGTTTTAAAAGGGCTTGATGCTGTTAGAAAAAGACCGGGGATGTATATCGGTGATACTTCTGATGGAAGTGGTTTACATCATATGGTGTTTGAGGTTTTAGATAATGCAATAGATGAGTCTTTAGCGGGCCATTGTAATGAAATTAAAGTAATTATTCATCCTGATAATTCTATTACTGTTACAGATAATGGTAGGGGAATACCAACAGATGTAAAAGATGATGATGAGCTTAAAAGGTCAGCAGCAGAAATTGTTATGACCGAGCTACATGCTGGAGGAAAATTTGATCAAAATTCTTATAAAGTATCTGGTGGACTTCATGGTGTTGGTGTGTCTGTAGTAAATGCTTTATCCGATTGGTTAAAATTAAAAATTTATAGAAATAATCATATACATGAAGTTGGTTTTACAAAAGGAGAAATCGATTCCCCTTTAAAAAAATCAGGCGATACTCAAAAAACAGGAACAGAATTATCTTTTTTACCATCAATTGAAACTTTTTCTAATATAGATTTTCATTTTGATTTATTGGCTAAGAGGATTCGAGAATTATCTTTTTTAAATAACGGCGTTAATATTGAGCTTGTTGATCATAGAATTGGCAAATCAGAAAATTTTGCTTTCTCTGGTGGAATAAAGGGCTTTGTTGAATATATTAATCGCTCTAAAACGGTATTACATGAAAATATTTTTTATGCAGAGAGCGCTGAAAAAGACGGCATAACTATAGAGGTAAGTTTACAATGGAATGATAGTTATGGAGAAAGCGTGCAGTGTTTTACAAATAATATTCCACAAAGAGATGGAGGAACGCATTTAACTGGACTAAGAGCCGCACTAACAAGAACAATTAATACATATATAGAGTCAAATGAATTAGCAAAAAAAGCAAAAGTTGAAACTGGTGGAGATGATATGCGTGAAGGACTGGTGTGTGTATTATCCGTTAAAATTCCTGAGCCAAAATTTTCTTCTCAAACTAAAGATAAATTAGTTTCAAGCGAAGTGCAGCCTGTGGTGTCTGATGTAGTGGGGAAAAAATTAACAGAATTTTTATTAGAACATCCAAAAGACGCTAAGATTATTTGTAATAAAATAGTAGACGCAGCTCGAGCAAGAGAGGCTGCAAGAAAAGCAAGAGATATGACAAGGCGAAAAGGAGTTATGGATTCTCTTGGATTGCCAGGAAAATTAGCAGATTGCCAAGAAAAAGATCCAGCACAATCTGAAATTTATTTAGTTGAGGGAGATTCAGCTGGCGGATCAGCAAAACAAGGAAGAGATAGAAAAAACCAAGCAATTCTTCCGTTAAAAGGTAAAATTTTGAACGTTGAAAAAGCAAGGATTGATAAAATTCTTTCTTCACAAGAAATTGTAACTTTAATAACAGCTCTTGGTACTGGAATTCATCCAGAATTTAACGTTGAAAAATTAAGATATCACAGAATAATAATTATGACAGACGCTGATGTTGATGGCGCACACATTAGAACGTTGTTGCTTACTTTTTTCTTTAGACAAATGTTTGAATTAGTAGAAAGAGGGCATATTTATATAGCACAACCACCATTATATAAAGTTAAACAAGGTAAAGAAGAGAAATACCTTAAAGATGAACAAGAATTAGATCAATATTTAGTTAATTCAGCTTTAGAAGGGGCAAGTTTATTAACTCGTTCAGGTGGAGATGTTTTAAAAGAGGATGTTTTAAGTAATATTGCAAAAGAAATGGTATTAACTGAAGCGATTATAAGGAGATTGGCATCTCGTTATGATGAATCATTACTTAGAGCAATGCATATATTGGGCCCGCTGATTTTGGATGATGAAAAGAAAACAAATGAATATGCTAATAATTTAAAAAATTTAATGCCATTAGATAATATTAATTTTGAAGTTAAACATAATGAAGATTCAAATAAATATTTTATTGAAATTAATCAATTTATTCATGGTAATTTACAAACAAGCAAATTAGATGAAGAATTTTTACTTAGTGGAGAGTATAGACAAATTATTAAATCATCAGAGCTTACAAAAAATTTAATCGGTGAAGGTGGAGAAATATCACGAGGGGAAAAAACACAAAAAATAAATAATTTTCATGATGCGTTAACTTGGTTAATGAATGAAGCTAAAAGAAATTTAAACATACAGCGGTATAAAGGTTTAGGAGAAATGAATCCAGAACAGTTATGGGAAACAACTATGGATCCAAAAGTAAGACGGTTATTAAAAGTAACAATTGAAGATACAACTGCTGTAGAAGAAACATTTACAAGATTAATGGGCGATGAAGTAGGACCAAGAAGAGAATTTATTGAAAATAATGCTTTAGCTGCCAGTAATTTAGATATTTAAAAGATAATACATGACTCTAAGTGAATTAAGATTTATTGTAACTCTCGCTCATGAAAAAAATTTTCGAAAAGCTGCTGAAAAATCTTTTGTTAGTCAACCAGCTTTGAGTTTAGGCATTAAAAAAATAGAGGAAGAACTTAATTTATCATTATTTGAAAGAAGTGTTGGGGCTGGTAGAAATGTAAAAATAACTCCAATAGGCCAAAAAATAATTGATCAAGCAGCAATTGTTTTAGAAGAAGCCGCTAAAATAAAAGATTTATCAGCAAATGGTGATAATCAACTTGCTCTTCCTTTTAAATTAGGCTTAATTTATTCTATTGCACCTTATTTATTACCATTAATTATTCCTAATTTAAGAAAACAAGCACCAGAGATGCCACTCGAGGTTCATGAAAATATTACTAAAACTCTAGAAAATGAATTAAAACAAGGATCTATTGATGCAGCAGTAATAGCTTTACCTTTTGACATACCGGGGGTAGATATTAAAATATTATATGATGAATCATTTGTTGTAATAGTGCCTTTAAATCATTCTTGGGCTAAGCAACAAACTATTAAAGCTAAAGATTTATCTAAAGAAAAAGTGTTATTATTAGATAGAACGCATTGTTTTAGCAATCAAGTAACTGAAGCATGTCCTGAACTTTCTAAAAATAGTGAAATACAATTAGGCAATTCTTTAGAAACTATTCGTAATATGGTTGCTTCAAATTTAGGCATTTCAGTTCTTCCTAAAAGTGCAACAATAGATAAGCATGATAATTCTTTAGTTAAAATAATTCCTTTTGAAACGCCTGTGCCTTTTAGAAGAGTTGCATTAGCTTATAGGAAAAGTGCAGTAAAAAAAGAAGCAATAAATCAAATTGTAAATGTTATTAAAGATTTGGATTTTCCTAAACTATATTCATAGTGGAGAAATGATGTAATGATTATAGGCATATTAAAAGAAACAATTGAGAGCGAATCACGGGTCGCTGCTACACCAGAAACCGTAAAAAAATTGATAGCGTTAAAACATATCATTTATATAGAATCAAATGCTGGCATTAAAGCATCTATTACAGATCAAATGTTTACCGATGTTGGTGGCCAAATAAAAAGTAAAGATGATATTTTTAAAGCAGAATTAATATTAAAAGTTAGAGCACCTAATATTAAAGAAATTGAAAAATTACAAATCAATCAATTTATTGTTGGTTTATTAGAGCCATTTAACAGAAGTCTCACCACTCAATTATCAATGAAAAAAGTAACCGCATTTTCATTAGAGTCTTTGCCTAGAAATACACGTGCACAATCTATGGATGTTTTATCTTCACAAGCAAATATTGCTGGGTATAAAGCAGTTATTTTGGCTGCAGATTATTATAAAAAGTTTTTCCCTATGTTAATGACGGCTGCGGGCACAGTAAAGGCTGCCCGTGTTTTGGTTTTAGGGGCTGGAGTTGCAGGGTTACAAGCGATTGCGACCGCAAAAAGACTTGGGGCTGTTGTAGAGGCTTCAGATGTTCGCCCTGCTGTTAAAGAGCAAATCGAATCATTAGGGGCTAAATTTATTGATGTTCCTTATGAAACAGAAGAAGAAGAAACTAACGCCTCTGGTGAGGGAGGATATGCTAAACCAATGCCTAAATCTTGGTTAGACAGACAATCTAAATTGGTTGCTGAGAAAGCTATTAATTCGGATATTATAATTACTTCAGCTTTAATTCCAGGTAAAGAGCCCCCGAAATTAATATCTAAAGAAACTATTCAACAAATGAAAGAAGGATCTGTAATTGTTGATATGGCAGCGGGATTAGCTAAAGATGGTTCAGGTAATTGTCCTGTATCAAAAGAAAATGAAATTTTAAACGTTGATGGTGTAACTATTATTGGATTAAATAACTTACCAAGCTTATTAAGTCATGACGCATCAGCTTTATACTCGAGAAATATATTTGAATTTATAAAATTATTGATTAATGAACAAGGAAACTTGTATATAAATAGAGAAGATGAGCTTGTAATGGGAGCTTTGTTAACATTTGAAGGCAATTTAATTAATTAAGAAGGAAAAATAATGGGCGAATTATTAACAATTCAAAATATTAGTATTTTTGTTTTAGCTATATTTGTGGGATATCACGTAGTTTGGAACGTAACCTCTGCATTACATACTCCACTGATGTCAGTAACAAATGCTATTTCCGGCATTGTAATTGTAGGAGCAATATTACAAGTTGTGGAAATTAACGGGGAGATAGCAACATTTAGTAGCATTTTAGGTGCAATTGCCATCTTTTTCGCTGCAATTAACATATTTGGAGGATTTTTTGTTACTCAAAGGATGTTAGAAATGTTTAAAAATAAAAAAGAGAAAAAATAAATGACAGAACATGCTTTATCAATGTTGGCTTATTTAGTTGCAGCTATATTTTTTATATTAGCTTTAAAAGGCTTATCGTCTCCAACTTCAGCTAGACAAGGCAATTTATTTGGAATGATTGGAATGGTTATTGCAGTTGGTGTTACATTATGGGTAGGCCAAGATTTAATAAATTTATTTATAATAATTCCGTTCATACTTGGGGCATCTATTGGTATTTATGCAGCTAAAACTGTGCAAATGACAAAAATGCCAGAATTGGTCGCATTAATGCATTCCTTTGTTGGCCTGGCTGCAGTATTAATTGCTATTGCTGCAGTATTAAATTCAGTAGAAATTCATTCTATAGTTCAAAGATTTGAATTATTTATTGGCGCTTTTATTGGCGCTATAACATTTACGGCTTCAGTGATCGCTTTTGGAAAATTATCAGGCAAATTTGGTGCAAAAGCAGTTGTATTTAAATCTCAGCATTGGATTAATTTATTATTAGCATTAGCAATGATATTTTTTGGGGTTATTTATTTCCAAAATGAATCAATAAGTGCTTTTTTTATTATGGTTATAATCGCATTAATTCTTGGCGTTACATTAATTATTCCAATTGGTGGCGCAGATATGCCAGTTGTTGTATCAATGCTAAATAGTTACTCTGGTTGGGCGGCTGCAGGGATTGGGTTTACTTTAAATAATTCAGTTTTAATTATTGCAGGGGCATGTGTAGGATCTTCTGGAGCAATTTTATCTTATATTATGTGTAAAGCGATGAATCGTTCTATTATTTCAGTGATGTTAGGAGGTTTTGGATCCGATGTAGCGGAAGATGCAAGCGCTCAAACAGAAAGACAAGTAAAATCAGGATCTTCAGACGATGTTTCATTTTTACTTACTAATGCGGATACAGTAATTATTGTTCCCGGTTATGGCTTAGCAGTTGCAAGAGCTCAACATGCTCTTCAAGAATTAACAACAAAATTACTTTCAAAGGGAGTGGATGTAAAATATGCAATTCACCCAGTAGCAGGACGTATGCCAGGCCATATGAATGTATTGTTAGCTGAAGCCGATGTTCCTTATGAACAAGTTGTTGAAATGGATGATATTAATAGTGAATTTGGACAAACAGATGTAGTTTTAGTAATCGGTGCAAACGATGTAGTGAATCCAGCGGCTAAAACACCGGGGAGCGCTATTTATGGAATGCCTATTCTAGAAGCACAAAAAGCAAAAATGATAATAGTAAATAAAAGATCTATGGCTCCTGGCTATGCTGGACTTGATAATGAACTTTTTTATTTGGAAAAAACAATGATGGTTTTTGGAGATGCAAAACAGGTTGTTGAAGATTTGGTAAAATCAATCGAATAAAAAAGGGCTTAGAAATAAGCCCTTTTAATATTAATTAAAAAGTTCTTTAAGGTAAATGAACTTCAGATCCGTCACTTTCATGACCTTTACCGCCCTGTGCTTGAGCACTAATATCATCAGTTGGATGGAAAGGTTTAACCTCTCCTGATGTTGAAGCAGGCGCTTCAGCATCTGTTGATACAGGTCCATTTTGTTGATAGTTTGAATAGGCATAGTAACCAGCTAAAACTACAATGACTAATATAAGAATATTTTTCATAAATTGAATCCTTTAAAAAATTAATCAACATAACAACATTAACACACTATAATAAAATTTAATGATTAATATTATAAAAACATATTTTAATATTTACTTTACTGAAATTATAATTGGTATTCTTGTTTTTTCAATTTTAATCGTTTTATGCTCAATTTTTCATGTTTTATTTAATTCAACAAGTAATCCAGTAATTAAGAAAACAATCAAAAAAAATGCTAACAAAATAAAATATACAAAAGAATTTTTAAAAGGTGTGGACGGTATAGATTTAAATTTAAATGCCGAGAATAAAAAAAAGGCGTCCTAAATTAACTAATTTCTTAGGTTTACTACTATTTAACCTACCTATTAATGTGTTATGCGTAAAAAATTTTTGAAAAAGGTGGCCCGGATTACGCTCGAGCCTTACGGTAATAGTACACAGGAGTAATCAAACTATTACAACTAAATAGACGTACTAAAAGTAATAAAAGTCAGGTCTATATGCTTATTAAGTTTAAATTAATACGCTTATTAAGTTTAAATTAATACATATTCTGACTTTTAGATATCAAGATTCGTCTATATGGTACCAGGAGAAAAAATGCAGCCAGAAGATATTATAAGATTGCTAAAAAGTGATGATAAGACAGATAGAAGATTGGGAGTTGCTGCATATTTTGAATTTTTAATACCTCCATCCTCAGAAGTTGAAGACAGTAAGGAGAATAATCAGTCAAGTTATAAGCATACTAAATTGTGGAAAACGATTAAGAGGCTGGTTTGGAATAATGATGAAGCGGATGAAATAATCAGTACTTTTTTTGAATATATTATGAGACGATTTAAAGTAAGCGATAAGTTAAGTGATGAAGAGATTGCTGAAGCAAAAGAAGCACCTAAAATTCAAAATTTGGAAGGTTTTGCTGTGTGGAAATGTAAAAAATTAATACTAGATTATAAGAGAAAAATGGGAAAACAAAGAGAGAGAGAATTGATAACAGACGAACCTAAAGAAAGAGATGATCCAGGATCATACTTCCAATCAAGAATAGATGGGGAATTAGTTTTTAATAATGAGGAAAAATCCTTAGATCAAGATGAAAATAAAAATTTATCATTTAATGAAGATGACAATGAAGAAAATATAAAAAAAATGCGAATGCTTATAGATCGATTTGGAAAAGAAGTAAGTGCTGATGGAGCTGAGGCAATTATAATGCAGAAATTCTATGGAGTATCCATCAAAAAAATTGCTGATCGGCAAAAGAGAACAACATCAGCACAAAAAGAATTTATAAGGGCTAGTAA